>Ga0066611_10001185_pt1 | contig 14674 bp, 15 predicted proteins | sample SaaInlV_DNA_200m_FD_60376 | JGI IMG/M metagenome (GOLD analysis project Ga0066611, IMG submission 60376) | Marine microbial communities from expanding oxygen minimum zones in the Saanich Inlet - SI075_LV_DNA_200m | ecosystem: Environmental > Aquatic > Marine > Unclassified | place: British... | reverse complement strand
GTTGAACCGCCCCCTCTTTAAAGTCGAGCCCTGTCCAAATTGTATAACTAGGATCTTTTTTCTCCTTCGGGCAAAATTTTCCCGCCTAAACCGTTCTATTGCCACCCTCCCTAAATATCTAAATATATATATTTAAACCTCTTGAGATAGTGAGATTATTTTTGGCATCGGTTTTGCTAAATCAATGGGTGTAGTCACTTTATTTATAACCTAATTGGACCTTAATATGCCCGCTAACACATTAGCTGTATTCGCCTCCAAAGCTCCGGTGGAACCCACTGCCCCAAAACAGGGTCAGGCGAATGATGACGGATCTGATTTTAAAGACTTCATGGATACGGCCTCCAACAAGGTGGAGACCGCGCAACAAGCATCCAAAGAAAACCCATCACAAAATCAGAGTGACACCCAAGCTCAAAAAGCTAAAGCAAAACCTAAAGACAAACCACAAGCCGATGAAAGCTCTGATTATCAGAAAGTTGCTGAAGAAAATAATTCTCCAGTAAAATCTGAAGTCGTGACTGAAAATACATCCATAGAAGATTCCGAAGCGGTGGCGGCGCAATTACAAGAGTTGGGTATCAGCCAAGACCAATATCAGTCGATGCTCAATCTGCTCGGTTTAAATGAAGATGCCGATGTAGACACCTTATTACAGTCCATAGCGCAGGCATTAAATCTGAATCAAAAAGATTTGGACGGTGGAACGGGCTCCTCAGATCTTATGGCAAAAATTCAGCAAAACAAGGGCCAGGCCGTTGAGCTTTTAAAGCAAGCCGGATTGTCAGATTTGGAAGCAAAAAATGTTCTCAATAATCTGGAGTCTCTAAAAACTGCCTTGACCCATAAAGAGCTTGATAAAAATATCAACGCTCAAACCAAAGTTAACCCTCAAGTCAACCCCGCTGATTCTGAAGAGGGGGAGGGTGATAAGGATGCCGGGCCTGATTTCGTAGCTCAATTTAAGGAACCGACAAAAGAAACCTCTGATAAGCCAGCCAAAGGGTCCTTAAAATCAGAATTGTCCGCTTCCACTCAGAGGACCAGCGAAACTCCCAAACAAACGGAGGCTCCACGAATCACCATTCAAGAGCCCGCTCAAGATGGGGGAATTAAAGCCTCTAATCTCGGCGAATTGCTGAATGATAAAAATGCTCAGGCAAACATCATTCAAACAGAAAGTTTTGCTGACACACAAGGTCTCAAAGGTCTGGAAACCAGCAAGGCCGCTCCTGATATACAGGCACAACCTCCCTCTGTTGCCGCCAATAATGCGGTCAAAGCTTTGGAGTCTAGCAAACCCATTTTACCTGAAAACCTTTTGGCCCGAGGGGCAACAGAAACAAAGATTATCAATCAGATTGCTGAAAAAATGACCGTTCGTACGAATGGGGCGCAAAATGAAATTCAAGTCAGGCTCGACCCGCCATCTCTCGGTAAAGTAAGGATGAATATCATTACTTCTGGGGATTCCGTCCGGGCCACGATTGTAGCGGAAAATCATGCGGTAAAGCAGGTCATCGAAACTAATTTTAATCAGTTGCGCGATGCGATGGGAGATCAGGGTCTCAAGTTAGACAGTTTCACGGTCACGGTTGGCGGAGAGTCTGGCAATCAAAAACCATCTGGAGAAGCTTTTAACGAAGCAAATGACCCGGCAATGTTTGATGAGATGGCTTCCCAAGAAACAGAAGAAGGCTCGGCAAACCAACCCGTTTCTTTAATATTTGGAGACAATCAGTCGATCAGCGTCATCGCTTAATGAATTATGAATAATATCTATCAACACTTATTTTTCAGGACATAATTATGCCTATCGTCAATCCAATTTCACCTACCACGACTAAGGGAGGCATCGCCGCGACAGGAGACAGTTCCCTGGGCAAAGATGACTTTCTACAAATTCTAGTAGCACAATTGGAAGCTCAGGATCCGCTTTCTCCAATGGAAGGCCAGGAGTTTGCCTCTCAGCTAGCACAGTTCAGTAGTCTTGAGCAATTGACTAACGTGAATTCTAACCTAGAAACCAGTCAAGCTTTCGATGTCGCCTTGAGCAATAACTCGGCCATTGCCCTGATTGGTAAAACGGTAGACGCTCCCGGCAATAAGGTTGACCTAAAATCCGGCGGTACGAAAAGTTTGAGTTTTTCACTCGATGCCGATGCCACCGAATTGAAAATAGATATTTTTGACAGCACCGGAGCCAAAGTCTCCACCGCTGATCTGGGTGCTCAAGGTGCTGGGTTAAACGAATTTGTATGGAATGGCAGAGATGCATCTGGCGCGTTACTTCCTGCTGGTAACTATACTTTCAATATCACTGCTTCCGATGCTGCGGGTAATTTTGTACCCGCCAAAACATTCAGCGCCGGTCAGGTGACCGAGGTCATCTTTGAAGAAGGACAGGCCTTTGCCATCGTTAATGGACAAAAACTCGCTGTCAATGAAATTTCAAAAGTAAGCCTTTAATTAAGCTTTTCATGGAAAGAGGAGATCCAACATGTCTTTAATCAGTTCATTATTCACCGGTGTCACAGGCCTTTCGGGCAATTCCGAAGCGATGGGAGTCATCGGTGACAATATTTCCAATGTCAATACGGTCGGTTTTAAAGCCAGTAAAGCCGTATTCAGTGACATTTTTAGCACCATTCTTAATAACGGGTCCACAACCAGCCAATTAGGGCGCGGCACGCAGTTGCAGGGAACCATTCAAGAATTCAGTCAGGGTTCGTTTGAGTCTTCTTCAAATGCTCTGGATCTGGCTATCGACGGTTCTGGTTTTTTTGTAGTCAATAATGGCTCCGGAAATTTTTATACCCGCGCTGGTCAATTCCGATTAAATGATGATGGGTTGGTTCAAGCCATCACGGGCGAGGTCTTACAGGGCCAACAAATCACTAATGGCGTGACCTCCACCTCTGTCACAGATATTGATTTGGCTGGGGTACAGTCTTCGCCTCAGGCGAGCACCACCTTTACGCTGGGGGCCAATCTCGATGCCTCCGCCTCTGCTACCAGCACATTCACGTCCCCTGTCACCATTTATAACTCGGTCGGTACTCAGGTTATTGCCAGCGTTCAGTTTACCAAAGTCGCTAATGCCAATACCTGGAATTATAATATCAGTACTTCTGAAGGCACGATAACCTCTGGGGCCTCGGGTTCTGTCAGCTTTGATAACTCCGGACAATTGAGCCTCGTTGGGGGAGCCGCGGCCGCCGATCAAAGCATCGTTATTGACTATTCTACCGCCACCTCACCGGCCGCCACCCAGACTTTGAACTGGGATCTAGTCGGCACAACCGGAGCGACGAATGGGAAGTTGACAGGCTTCGCCGCCGAATCGAATAATAACTCCTTAATTCAGGACGGGTTCTCAACAGGAACCCTTGTGGGTCTCACCACAAATAGTTCTGGTGTGATATCTGGCTTATTCAACAACGGACAAACGGACAATTTGTTTCAAGTGACGATGGGAGACTTTCTCGCGCCTTCAGGGTTGACCCGACAGGGTCAGAACTTGTTTGCAGAGTCTGCTGAATCGGGACAAGTTGTTTTAGGAACCGCTCAAACCGGTGGTTTTGGTGCCATTGTCGGCCAATCGCTGGAGCTTTCCAACGTTGATCTGGCAGAACAATTTGTCACCATGATTCAAACTCAACAGGCCTTTCAGGCCAGTGCCAGAGTCATCACCACCACTGATGACTTGCTTTCTGAAGCCGTGAACTTGGTACGATAATTCGTCATTGCTTTGATTTCCTCAAGACCCGGGCCTTAGGCTCGGGTCTTTTTTTTTGCAACGATTGCTTGTAGGCAGAACCTAGACTTTGTTACATTAGCTCCATGAATCAAAATGATCAAATCCGCGAAGTTAAGTCTGCCACCCTCCGCCGTTTCGACCAACTTTGGCAAAATAATTTTCAAACCAACCGCAATGCCATACAACAAAATTGTGGTGTCATTGCTCTCAAGAATAAATTCCGCGATCTACCTTGCATTGTGGTCGGAGCCGGGCCTTCTTTAGATAAAAATATTCGTTTCCTGCATCGCGCTAAAAATAAAGCCGTTATTATTTCTTGTGATGCCGCATTGAAACCCTTGATGCATCACGGAATCATTCCTGATTTTGTGGTCTGTCTCGACCCTCAGGAAGATATTGCTCGGTTTCTCACTAACGTTCCGCATGCAGGAATAACCCTTGTGGTTCCTTCTATCGTACACCCGCATGTTCTCGAGCTTTGGGAAAGTGATGTACTTTTTTTTAATAAATTTGCTCCAGATATTCCCACTCTGGTTCAAATTCAAAAATTGGTTCCTCATATAGGAATTTTAACGCCGGGCGGAACGGTTTTATCGGTGACTTATGACCTAGCTTTCCAAGCAGGGGGGAACCCTATCATATTCGTCGGTCAAGATCTTTCTTATCCCAAAAAGAAATCTCACAGTCATGGTAGTGATGCGGCCGGCAAGGGCTTGAAGTTCATGATGGATAAACAAAAAGATCAGTTAGTACTCGAAACAGATATCCACGGTCAAAGTTTGCGCACCTTGAAAGCCATGTCTGTTTCTAAACAATGGTTCCATTGGGCATTCACAAATTTGAAGAGAGAAAATGCTTTGAATGTGATCAATAGTAGCGAAGCCGGAATTCTGACTGAACACTGTTCTCTTCAACCTTTAACCGAAGCCATTTTCAAACATGGCTCGCGAAAATTAAATATTGCCTGGATTATGAAAAAAGCTCTGAAGGTTAAAAAACGCTCCTCCTACTAAAGCTGAAGTCCATTTCCATCTCAAATAATAATATTAGTTGTCGCTCGCATCACGCTGAGCACAACGGAAACCTTGCCAGATATTAAATTGATCCGGTTTCTCATTGAACCGATAAGTGGTTCTCATGTAATAGGCTTTGTAATACCAGTTACCACCCCGCAGAACTTTACTCACTCCGGTTTCTGGGCCAGTTGGGTCTTTTTGCTCTTCGTCTTCATAGGTTGCACTGCCAAACCAGTCATCCACCCACTCCCAAACATTACCCGCCATATGATGCACTCCGTATGGGGAGACACCTTGTGGCATGCTGTCCACAGGCTCCATCGCTTTAAAACCTAATTCTGAAAATTTTCGCCGAAATGTAACGCGGGAATTATCTGGGTATTCATTCCCCCAGGGGAAAATTCGCTGGTCGTTTCCGCGTGCCGCTTTTTCCCACTCAGCTTCCGTTGGCAAACGTTTGCCTTTCCATCTACAATAAGCGTCGGCTCCGTACCAAGAAACTCGGTTGGCGGGGAGGTTTTCTAACCCCGGTCGCGGCTGATATTGATTCTCCAATTTTTTAATTGTAACGCTAGGAGTGATTTCTATATACCTGTGAGCAGAATCTAAATTAGAATTCAAGAACTCAGCAAATTCCGCACTCGTTACTTCGTATTTATCTATCCAATACGGGCTGAGTGTAACTTCATGAACCGGGTCTTCATCTATATCCCCCCATTCATGATCGTTTTCAATTTCGAATCCCATGCTGAAAGGCCCTTGTGGAACAAAAACCATATTTTGAGGGTTCTGTTTTTGCAGGAAGGTTGCGCACCCTGACAATAATAGAGCCAGCATTAATCCTGTTAAGGTTCTAAGGTTTTTTGAAAAGTTATTTTTCATTCGTTGACACCTGTCCAAATTGGCTGATAAACTTTTTAAAACTATTTCTGATAAAAAATTATGACCTTACAGTTTATTATTCGCGGACCCTTTTTTTTAATACCCATCGTTGTCATTGCGGTTTTTCTATCAACCCCTAACGACACCCATGCGCGAAAAATTTTACGTTTAGCCGATTGTAAAAAAGATACGTTCTGTGCGGATGCATTCAAACAGCAAAAAGAGATATGGCTGCAATGTCTGGAAGCCGAAGGGCTTTCAGATAAAAAACGCAAAAAACTTTCTGCCAAGCTTGAGATCTTTGGTATTCGCAATCTAAAAAAACAGGAAATTCTGATTTTTGATTCAGGACGAAAAAGATGCCACAAAATTTTTCATGAATCCCTGTCAGAGATACCTCAAGACGACCATGCAGAATCCACACTCCCTCTTGATACGCGAGGCATCTTCCCCGGTATTCCCTAGACCTTCGGCTTGTTGATTAATTTTATGGATTTTCTCTTTTTTTTATTTTCTCGTGTGACCCGTCGCAGAAAGGTTTATTTTTCGTTCTGAAACAACCGCATAACAAATAGGTTTTATTTTTATCCAACTTAACAATCTCCGGGCCTCCACCGCCCGTCGTATGATGCGTGGCATCACATAACGGCCAATGGTTTGACTGCATGCAGGTACAAACAGCAATTTCCTCAGCATCTGTTATTTTTATCGGTCCCTCTCCTGACATTTTTGATTCCTCTTTTGGTTTTTTAATTTAGTAAGTATGAATCGGTTTTTCACTTTCCTGATCTGGAAGAAAAACTGTAAATAAAGTTCCTTTTCCTACGGTACTCTGTACATCCAAAGTCCCTTCGTTGCGATTGACGATTTGATAAACCGTCGCCAAACCCAAGCCAACTCCATTTTTCTTGCTGGAATAAAAGGGATCATAAATATTATTGATCTGTTCGGGAGAAATGCCACAGCCTTCATCCTGAACCTCAAGCACCATGCCTCGCTGATTGGACTGAAATTTTTCGATATGAAATGAAAAAACTTCTTTGAGCGTCAGCGTTACTATTCCTTCAGACATGGATTCTAATGCGTTGATACATAAATTCCACACCACCTGTTTAATTTGCTCCTCATCTCCGTTTAAAATCAAATGATCTGAGGCACCCTTAAACTGTATCTGTTTTGTGTCGCTTAAATTATCCTTATTTTTAAGCAGTATGATTATATCTTGAACCAGTTGAGTCAAATCAATAATGGTATTAATATTCTTCTTGGGTTGTGAATAGTTGAGAAAATCAGAAAGAATAGCATTGAGGCGATCTGTTTCTTTGATCACTATTTGCATGAGTTTTTTATAAGAGTCCTCAAGTTTGAGTCCTCTTGCCAAAACTTGAATGGAACCACTTAATGAGGTCAGTGGATTTCTAATTTCATGTGCAAGCCCTGCTGAGAACCTTCCCACAGCCGCTAACTGGCTTGTTTTTAAAACTATTTCCTGCATTCCCTTTACTTCAGTCAGGTCTTCAAATACCAGAATATAGCCTTCTATATTGAGGTCGGTGAGGTGGCTGATTTTTATTCGGATGAAGATGATCTTGCCATCTTTTCTTTTATATTCCCCTTCAATTTGTTTGGGAAGATTCGGTTTTTTATTATCCAAAAATAAAGCATTGAGCTCGGCCAAAGGGATTAACTGGTCCACTGGTTTTTCCAGACTCTCGCCGATGGAATAACCTATCAAGAATCTCGCGGCCGGATTGATAGAAGTTATGATGCCATAGAGGTTGGTGGTTATCAGCCCGCTTCCCATATTCTGTACAATATTGCGGTTGAAAGCCCTTTGCTCTTCCAAGCTGATACTCGCTTGCTGTAATTCCTCTTTGACCATACGTAAACGGTGTGAAAGAAAACTACTGAGGTAAGCCACCGTATAATAAGAAACGATGTTTAGGAAAATGACATAAAAAACATAGCCACTTTCAAATGACACTTTTGCTTCTGGGAATAAATAAACCGGAGTGATGATACCGTAATATTCGAGGTCTACCAGAACTCCATAAATGATAATGGCTCCGGATGCCGCAAGATACGTCGCGGCTCTGGGCAGGGTGACACTCGTTGCGATGATGACAAATAAGAAGAGGAAGGAAATGGGGCTGTCAATCCCCCCTGTTGTGTAGAGAATTCCCCCCACCAGAAGCAAATCGCCGGCCACTTGCATGGATGCATTTTGCTTTAAAGTTAAAACTTTAAATAGAGCCGCATAAATCAAGGACATGAAAAAACCTGTCCCAATGACTCTGCAAAGTGGTTCAATCGGTGCTGTGATTCCCAGTCGTTCTTGGAAGGTGAGTAGCAGGCCGACAAACCCAGTCAGAAAAAATACGCGTAAAAGCATAATCCTTCTGACGCGCTGCTCTAATTCCTGGTCTTGGTTGTGGACTTCGCGTGTCATAGCATGACAGGGACCGCTAGCAGATTTAATTCTCGCCTAAACCGCATTTCCCATTTCAAATATGGGTAAGTACATGGCAACTACAATGAACCCAACAATGCATCCCAGAAAGACCATGAGCATCGGCTCTAATAGAGCTGTCAGGCCTTCTACAGCGGCATCAACCTCTTCATCATAGAAGTCTGCTATTTTAGACAGCATTTTATCCAGAGAGCCGGACGACTCTCCAACATCTATCATTTGGATTACCATAGGAGGAAAAACTTCTTCCCTCGATAAGGGAGCGGCAATGGTTTCACCTTCTTTGATCGCCTGAATGGTTTTGTAGACGGCTAGTTCTACGATCTTGTTGCCCGAGGTCCGCGCACAAATATCCAAACCGTCAATCAAGTTCACACCGCTCGAAATCAGGGTTCCCAAAGTCCGCGAAAACTTAGCCACGGATACCTTACGGATTAACATTCCAAATACGGGTAGCTTCAACGCTATTCGATCAATTTCAATATTCCCCCGTTCGGTGGCATAAACTTTTTTGAACACAAATATAAAAGCAAATAGCCCACCAATCATTATATACCATTGGTTTTGGAAAAAGTTACTGACATCCATGACGATTTGAGTCGGGCCGGGTAACTTCTGCCCGGCTCCTTCAAACATGGTGGCAAATGCTGGAATAACAAATATCATCAAAAATGCGACAACCAGAAAAGCGACTGTAACAATCGCGCCTGGGTAGACCATTGCGGCTTTTACTTTTTTCTTCAAGGCTTCTGCTTTTTCAATGTACTCAGCCAAACGCCTGAGGATGACATCGAGAATTCCTCCCACCTCTCCGGCTTCTACCAGATTGCAATAAAGTTGATCCCAAATCTCTGGAAATTTTTTTAATGACTCTGATAAGTTATTGCCGACTTCTATATTTGCCTTAACCTTTAAAATCTTTTCCCCAAAGGTTGGGTTGTCAGACTGCTTTCCAAGAATATCCAAACACTGCACAAGAGGAAGCCCGGCATCAACCATCGTCGAAAATTGGCGCGTGAATATGACCACATCGCGGGTGGTGATCTTATGAACCTTGGGTCCAAAGAGGGCACTTTCACCGGCTTTTTTCTTGATGGTGGTAACACGGATATTCTGCGACTTCAGTTTGCTGACTGCCGTCTTTTTATCTTCCGCTTCCACTTCTCCGGCTTGAATTTTTCCCCGGACTCGTGATTTATAGGTAAATGTAGGCATTGTTGAGCTAGTCGTCTTGCTTCAATGTATAAGAGTTGATTTTATTTTTTGTGCTCTCAAGTTCCAGACCAATACGAGTCAACAAATGAGTTGTCATCCGTAGGCGTTCTACCAAGGCCAGAATAATAGGCTTCATCCCATCAGGTAACGCATTCATGGTTTCACTAAAAAGGTCTTTATCTATCACCCCCACGGTCACTTCCCCGACTGCAGAGATATTTGCGCTACGCACGGTTTCTGATATCAGACCCATTTCACCAAAAACATCCCCCTCTTTCAGAGTTCCAACCGAAACTATTTTTTTATCCACTTTTTTGCTAACTCGAACTTTTCCTTTTAGGATTACATAAGCATTGTTGCTCATAATTCCTTCGGTGATAATCGTGTCGCCATCGCTATAAAATTGGTGGATGGGTGTGTCTTGCAGGCTCATGCTTTCCCCATGGAGTGAAGGGTTTCCTTAAACACCTTATAAAAAATTTCATTTTCTGATATTGATTTTTTTAGTACATTTTCCAACTTATCAATGTCTTTTTCATTGATCACGACATTGGCACTTTTTTGAAAGGCCTGCGCATTACTCAGGGTTTTGAAATTCGAACCCATCAATGCGAAAAAAATATTCCTTCGAGTCACCATGGGCATTTCGATCAGGGTTTGATAAACCACGTTGCCATCTAGATTTTTATTTCCATAATTTTCATGCAAGGCAATTAAATGAAAATGGGTGAATTTCATTTTATGCACTGCATGTTCTGGCGATTTGGCGACTTGAATTTTATAACCCCTGTTTTCCAATACCTGTGTCCAAGCGGGTTGGTTGGCTGAGTCTAGGATTAATGCCAGTTGATCGTTTTCTTCATAAATGACCAATTCCTCATCATCGTCTTCAAACTCATCGAATTCTACAGCCATGCCCACAGCATCTAAAGTCTCTTTCTGATCTGGTTCGCTGGGTGTTTGCTGATTTTGTAAATGCTGGTCGACCTTAATCTTATTTTTACAGCCTGGGCAAGTGATGGAAAAAGCTTGATCCTTCGGCAGTTTTTCATCCGGAATATTCATGGACCGCTGACAAGCATTACATGTTACTTGCATCTTATTTACCCTTTCTTATTTTTTAACTTGAGCGTCATATTCATCATCCATATTTAGCTCGTCAATATCTGTAGTCTTTTCCCCTTTAGCTGACTTGAGGGTATCTATACCTCGGCCTACAACGGCTTTGCGTGAAGCATAGGCCAGAGCGGTTTCTTCTGTGATGAGACCTTCTTCGTAGATTTTCATGATATGTTGATCGAAGGTCCACATGCCATAGGCATCACCATTGGTGATGATTTCATAATAGGTTTTGCCTTCTGACTCGCCATTGATGATCGTGTCTTTTACTCGCATATTGCTAGACATGATCTCAAGCAAGGCCACTCGACCACCTCCCACCTTGGGAAGCAAGCGTTGACAAATGATCCAGCGAATGGTGTCTGCTAACCGGATGCGTATCTGCTGTTCCTCTTCCTGAGAAAACATACCCACAATGCGGTTGATGGTTTGCCCAGCATCGACCGTATGCAAAGTACTCATGACCAGATGACCAGTTTCTGCCGCACTCAAGCCAATCTCTACCGTTTCTCTATCACGCATTTCACCAACAAGAATAACTTTGGGAGCCTGACGAAGAGCCGCCCGCAAGCCACTGGAAAATGCATCGTAGTCACTGCCCAGTTCTCTCTGGTTAAAGGTTGCCTTTTTATGAGGATGCACAAACTCAACAGGATCTTCCAGAGTAATGATGTGCATGGACTTTTCTTCATTCATCTTATTCAACAAAGCCGCAAGGGTGGTCGATTTACCACTTCCCGTTGCTCCGGTAACGAGAATCAGACCATTCTTTTCTTCTGCCGCCTTGGCAAACTGACCGGGAAGTTTTAAATCTTCAATCGAGGGTATGCGGGTCTCCAGTTTTCGTAGCACGGTGGAATAATTTCCTCGTTGTGAAAAAATATTCACACGAAATCGTGCTTTACCCACCAGAAAATAAGAACAATCGCAGGAACCTTGCTCAATCAAAATTTCCGTCAGCCTTCGGTCTGAGTTGATCAAGTTCATGGCGAAGATTTCTGCCTGATATGGTGTCAACTTTTCGATGGGAGGTTGCATGGGAACCCCGGTTAATTGCCCAGAGGTTTCCACCTGACAGGGTTTTCCCACTGTGATATTTAGATCGGAAATATTTCCGAACGCTTCCAGCATGGTCGTTAAGATGTGATCTATTTCGGCTTTTCTCATAGTTCGCTCATAAAAATTCTGGAGGTGTGCTGAGGAATTGAACAAATCGTTCCTTAACAATCGCCTTGTCGTATGCATCTTCAGGGCTGATTTTTTTCGCTTCCAAAGCTTCAAGAATGGCATCATCCAAAGATTGCATGCCATATTTTTTCCCCGTCTGAATTGCTGACGGAATTTGAAAGGTCTTTCCTTCGCGAATCAAATTGGAAACCGCTGGAGTCACAACCAGAATTTCCAACACTGCCATTCTTCCTTTTTTATCAATACGTTTGAATAAGTTCTGAGCTACAACACCCTTCAAGGATTCTGAAAGGGTGGTACGAATTTGTGACTGTTGATGTGCAGGAAACACATCAATGACTCTGTCAATGGTTTTTGCGGCACTTTGAGTATGAAGTGTTCCAAAGACCAAATGACCTGTCGAGGCGGCTTCTAATGCCAGTTCAATCGTTTCCAGGTCGCGCATTTCTCCGACCAGAATGATATCGGGGTCTTCACGCAAGGCTCCACGCAAGGCAGATTTGAAACCTTTTGTGTGCACTCCAACTTCCCTATGATTGACAATGCAACCTTGGCTTTTATGAACAAATTCGACAGGGTCTTCAACGGTAATGATATGACTTTTTTTATTTTTGTTCACATAGTCCATCATAGCGGCGAGTGTTGTGGACTTGCCGCTTCCTGTAGGTCCAGTAACTAGAACCATTCCCTTGTGCAACATGGAAAGCTTGGTGACAACTTTTGGAAGCCCCAATTGCTCAGCCGTTAATATTGTGCTGGGAATTTCTCTGAATACGGCTCCCACACCCCATTTCTGCTGAAAATAATTGGCTCGATAACGAGCCAGACCGGGAATTTCATATGCAAAATCTACATCACCGGTTTCTTCAAAAACCTTAATTTTATTTTCTGGTGCAATTTCATAAAGCATTGCCTTGAGTTCATCATTTTCCAAAGCCTTATATTTGACCCGCTCCATCTCTCCATGAACCCGGAGTATTGGTTGCGAACCTGCAATTAAGTGCAGGTCTGAGGCCCCCTGCTCATTCATCAGCTTAAAAAAAGCATCAATTTTAGCCACGGCTCACTCTACCCCTTTAGAGTTAATAATAAAGTCTTTGACTACTTTGTCTTTGCCCTCAGGCAATATTAATGTCTCACCGTTTAAGAACAACTCCACTCCCGACCGATTGCCCACTGTTAATCGAATTTTTTCATTCCCTCTGAAGGTCTTTGCTGTTCCCGCAGGAAGAATAAAATCTTCCTCCCTAAAGTCATCAATGGTCATATTAAACCAAGAAGGCTCCTTTGCCTTGATTGTAAGTTTTAACGATTTTTCAACATCCACAGGATCCTGCGAACCTGAAGCCGGCAATGAATCTTCCGCCGTAGCCAACTTGGGCGGTTCAACCAGTGCTTGAACTGAAACCGATTTTTGTTCGTCTTTCTCTTGAGTTATAGCATCCGTCGCATCGTCAGGAGTTTTTTGCTCAATTATTTTAGGCTCTACCAAATTATCTGCCTTTATAGCTTCCTTCACTATATCTTCCACTTCTTGCGCCACGGGTTGATCCTGCTGTTCAATATTTGAATCTTTTGCAAGCTCTTGCACTATTTTCACCTGCGGCAACGCGGCTTTTTTCTCTTCCAATTTACCTGAAAAATCTTCTCCTACGCCATTTTTCACCATGTTTCCTATTGCGAATAGGATGCCAGCAAACGCCAAGATTGATAGACCGTATACCAAGATAGTTTTCGGTTGCACTTTATCGGCTGTTATCCCTTTCTCGGCGTTTTCTTCGTTTTTTCCCCCCACAGATTCTTTGTATATATTGAGCATTTCTTCTGCATCCGAACCGATGGTTTCGGCATAAGAACGGATATACCCTTTGATAAATACCTCGCCTGGGAGCTGATCGAAGGAATTCTCCTCAAGAGCCTGAAGAAAGCGAATATGAATTTTAGTGGTTCCGGCAATTTCTTCCAGAGGCACCCCTCTTAACTCACGCTCATGTTTTAAATAAGAACCAAAGTCTTCAACCATTATTTTTACTGTCTGGATGTAATAATTTCATATATTCCCTAGATTTTTTTGCCAATTGGCCTCTTGGTTCAAGACGAATCACTTTTTGAAAATGATCGAGCGCTTGATCTATTTTTTCTTCTTTTAAATATAATTGCGCTAGCTCAAAATGAGCTTGTGAAAAACGGGGTTTGAGAGACAATGCTTTGCGCAAAGATTCTTTCGCCTCGGCAAAATGCTCCCGATTGATATACGCCAGAGCCATGTTTAGACGAATTCCAGCATTATCTTTTATTTCTAGGGCTTTTTGCCACTCCCTCACCGCTTCATCTTTTTTTCCAAAATTATAAAAACAAAGTGCGATCCAATTATAAACCTGTTGCGGTTGCAAGGTTCCCGGTCGCACTAAATCTTCCCGAAAATATTGGATCGCCTTTTCCCAATTAGCTTGTTGCATATAAATCAGACCCAGCTGCTGATAAGAGTCCTTCAAGCCACTATTTAACTTGATGCTTGTTAAATATTCTTGCTCTGCTTGCTTTAGATCTTGCTTTATAAAATATGCTCTTCCCAAATAATGATGGAAAACTGATTCGGAAGGGTCTAACTCAACAGCCTCCTTTAATAAAGCCACCATTCTATCATGCTGATTTAATGAGCTGGCCTGAAGAGCTTGTTTGAACTTATTCTGCGCCAAAGACTTTTTTTCATTCGGCCTATCGAGCTGGATGGTGGTAGCGCAACCGGAGAAAAAAACCAATGTCAGAGAATAAACCAGCACTCCACACCACTTTTTAGTTATCAGGTTCCAGGCTACCAAAAAGCTCATAAGTTTTTAAATTTTATACGGTTATCTAAATTTGCCAAGGTTAAATTATAACAAATGAGTCCATTTTTCTCAACTAGCTAAGTGACAAAGGATCAAGCATCAAAACCTAAAATAATAAAAATTATAAATAATTCTAAAGAATTAGCCTCAACGCGCCGATATGACCAATGATAAATAATATCTTAAAATTATG
>Ga0066611_10001169_pt1 | contig 14815 bp, 11 predicted proteins | sample SaaInlV_DNA_200m_FD_60376 | JGI IMG/M metagenome (GOLD analysis project Ga0066611, IMG submission 60376) | Marine microbial communities from expanding oxygen minimum zones in the Saanich Inlet - SI075_LV_DNA_200m | ecosystem: Environmental > Aquatic > Marine > Unclassified | place: British... | reverse complement strand
GTCATCCAAAGGTGACGATCACGCCGCACAATGCAGCGGATTCATTTCCCGAAGATGTCTGTCCGCAAATACTGGAGAACATCAAGGGCGTGCTGTCCGGTAAGCCTGCCAAGAATGTCGTTGAGGCTGGTCGCGGATACTAGGACGTATTCGGTTTTATTCGAATCACGTCAGATCACCCCTGATCCATTTCCCGGATGGATTCAACAACCCGGTCCGCATATTCAACCAGATAAATTGAACCTTTGACTGTGCGCTGAACCTGGACGCTGCGCTTGTCGTCAGGATCAGGAATACGGCGCAGGAAGCTGAATTTGGTCAGGGCATCCAGGGCCCGTGTTACGGCAGGCTTGCCGATGTTCAGTTCCGCGGACAGGCTGCGCACTGTATGGGGCAATGGCTTCAGATATACCGTCAGCATCAAAGCCAGTTGCCGCGCCGTCAGATCGGGCCCATCGCGGCGGACACCTTCGACCAGCGAATCGCGCCAGATTTCAAGAATTTGTTGAGACGAAAGATTACCAAGCATCGGGACTACTCTGTTCAAAATACAATAATTCGCCCCCGGAAATATTGTCACAATATAGCTTCTCCGGGCTCAGGCACCAAAGCGTTTTTGCAAAACGGCGAACAAGGCGCGTATGGCCTGGGCTTCGCCGCCAGCCGGGCGACCCGGACGGGCCTTTTTGCTCCAGGCATAAAGATCAAAATGCACCCAGCTTCGCGCAGTTTCGGTAAAATACTGCAAAAACAGGGCGGCTGTAATGGCACCAGCAAAGCCACCGGCGCCCGCATTATTAATGTCGGCCATCCGGGTATCAAACATGTCGCGGTAGTTTCCCCACAAGGGCAATCGCCAAAACGGATCGGAAATTGCCCTGGATTGCGCTGACAGATCATCCGCAAGTTCTTCATCGTCGGTAAAAAAGGCTGGCAGTTCCGGACCCAGTGCCACTCTGGCCGCACCGGTCAATGTCGCGCAGTCAATCAGCAAGTCCGGGTCTTCATCGGTGGCATCGGCCAGCGCATCCGCCAGAACCAGACGGCCTTCGGCATCTGTATTGCCGATTTCAACCGTCAGCCCCTTGCGACTTGTCAGAATATCGCCGGGCCGAAATGCATTACTCGACACAGCATTTTCTACTGCTGGAATCAGTACACGTAGTCGGATCGGTAATTTGGCGGCCATGATCATGCTGGCCAGGCCCAGTACTGTTGCTGCACCCCCCATATCTTTTTTCATGATCTCCATACCACTGGCGGATTTCAAATCAAGGCCACCTGAATCGAAACAAACACCTTTGCCAACCAGCGTTACCTTTGGCTGGCTTTCCTCCCCCCAGACGAAATCGATCAAACGCGGCGCCTGATCACTGGCGCGACCAACAGCGTGGATCATCGGATAATTTTCGACCAGCAAGTCATCACCAACCACTTCGCGGTATGTTCCACCATGTGCGTCACTCAGGGTTTTTGCGGATGCCGCCAGCTCTGCAGGTCCCATATCTGCCGCTGGTGTATTCACCAGGTCCCGCGTCAAGGCAATCGCTGAATAGCTGGCTTCTACAGATGTCTGATTACAGGACGCAGGCCAGACCAGCTGTGCCCGCGCCGTCGGTTCATCCTTGAGGTAACGGTCAAACCGATAGGCGGCCAAGGCCCAGCCAAGTGCCAGGTCGTCCGCATTGACGTCGTTTGTTTGCAGTTGATAATCCGCTGCCGGCAGTTTTTCGGCGATGGCCGACCATGTCCAGATATCACTTGCGTCATCGTGACAGGCAACAGCCGTCGATGCATTGCCATCACCATCCGGCAACAACAGTGCGGCACCTGACTTCGCCTTGAAACCGGCTGCAGAGACCCAGTTCTGCGTTTCGGGCGACTGGTCAGACAACCATCCGTCAAAGGCATCCGCCTTGACCAGATATAATGAAACCGGATTTTCGGATTTGCCGACAAGATTTGTGATGGAACCCACGGGCCGCTCCCCAGTATTGATATCGTTTTGGACTTTGTTTTTCTTCTGGCATGTTTACCATGTCCACCAGACGCTTGTCGCACAGTTGCAGGAATTTTCTTGATCCCTCACCCCTGCGTTTATAAGGACCAACCGCGCATGCCAGAACTTAAACTGATCATTGGCAACAGAAACTATTCCTCCTGGTCCCTAAGGGCATGGCTGGCTATGCGACAGGCGGGACTGGAATTTCGCGAAGAGATGGTTCCACTTGATTTGCCGGATACACGACAGCGGTTGCGGGAACATTCTGATGCCGGTCGTGTGCCGGTCCTGTATCACGGTGAATTGAAGATCTGGGATACATTGGCAATTGTCGAGTATCTGGCAGAAACTTTCCCGGACCGCCACTGGTGGCCCGAAAATGCTGCCGACAGGGCCATGGCACGTTCGGTCAGTGCTGAAATGCATTCGGGTTTCGCGGCTTTGCGTAGTGAAATCCCCATGAATATTCGTGCCACCAACAGAAAAGTCGATTTGTCCCCGGCGGCCGAGGTCGACATTGAACGGATATTGGCGCTGTGGCAAAGCTGCCTTGATCGCAATATCGCTGGTGGACCCTTTTTGTTTGGAGAATTTTGCGCGGCAGACGCGATGTTCGCACCACTGGTTTCGCGATTTCACACATATGGAATTGATCTGAACGACAGATTGCAATCCTGGTCAGATGCCGTCTGGACCAGTGAAGGCATGGTCTGGTGGCGCGATGCCAGCGACCAGGAATCCTGGACTATTCCCGGTGAAGAAGTTGGAATTTGAAAGACAATAAAGAACGCCTGACCACGAGGTTGATCAGGCAGCTTTAATTTTCATTATTTTAGAAACTCCTAATAAACAAGAAATCAAAAAATAACGCTCTTAGCCAGTTGCCTTCCACCAGGGAATCTGGATATCGTCAATAGTACGATTACTTGAGGATAGCACGCCCGAAATTCCGGGTTTTTTGAACTGAATTTGAGTACAGGAATCGGCATGTCCGAGCACCAGACTGACGCGGATAACAAATCGCGTAAGGTCTACGTCGACGAAGGCGAAGATTTTTCTACCACACAATCCTATGGACGACGGGTCGTCACACCGGTTCGATTTTCAACGGACCCCCGCGATGTCGGCTGGGTTCGCGAAAACGTTCCCTGCCAGGCGGCCTGCCCGGCAGATACAAATGTCCCGGCCTATATCCACACGATTGTAGAGGAACGATACGGTCGCTCCTATGAAATCAACCGCATGGCAAATGTGCTGCCTGGAACGCTTGGGCGGATTTGTTCGCGCCCGTGTGAAGATGCCTGCCGTCACGGCTGGGCTGGCAACGGCGATCCGGTCAACATTTGTCACTTGAAACGGGCGGCAGCTGATCTCAAGACTGACGGCCACCGCATTACCGAAAACCTGTATGCACCTTCGGGCAAAAAAGTCTGTATCATTGGCGCCGGTCCTGCCGGTCTGTCAGCAGCGCACGATCTTTCCATGCTTGGGCATCAAGTCACCATTCTGGAACGCGAAGATGTCGCCGGAGGTATGTTATATTATGGCATTCCGGTCTTCCGCCTGCCGCGTGATGTGCTGGATGTTGAAGTCCACAACTCGACCCGTCTTGGCGTCCAGGTGAAGACCGGCATCAACATGGGCACCGGACCTGACGATACCAAACTGTCACAATTGATGAAGGATTATGACGCTGTCCTGATGGCCATGGGCTGCATGCTGGCGATCCCTTTGCCCCTGAAAGGTTTGTCGGAGGGCGATATTGATCCGGTTCTGGAGGCACCCAATGCCGAATATGGCCTGGATTTCCTGACAGAACTTCATCGTGGCGAAGACAAGGTCGTCGGCAAACGCGTTGCTGTCATTGGTGCCGGTTTTACCGCCCTTGATTGTTCTCGTGTCGCCCTGCGCCTGGGCGCCGAAGACGTTTCAGTACACATCCGTACGACGGAAAAATACATCCCGGTCACACATGAGGAAATTTTCGAATCCAAACGCGAAGGTGTAAAAATCCTTGGTTTGCGCACCCCGGTCGGTCTTGAACGCGATGCTGATGGCAATGTCACAGGCGTGAAATTTGTGCAGAACCGCCTCGGTGGATATCGCGCCAATGGTCGGCGTGAAGCTGTTCCAATTGAAGGTTCTGAATTTATCGAGCCCTGCGACACGGTCCTGGTTGCTATTGGTCAAAAGACGATCAACGACTGCATGGACATCGATGTTGGTCTCGATCGCTGGCACAATGTGCGTGTTGGCGAAAACGGCATGACCTCGGTTGATGGTTTGTTTGCCGCCGGTGATTTTGTCAGTGGTGCCACCACGGTTGTCGAGGCTGTCGGCCACGGCCGTGAAACTGCGATCAAGCTGGACACCTGGTTGATGAACCGGGAGCGTCGCAAGAAAGTGGTCAAGATCGAACCGGTTGAAGGCCCCTTGCGTGAACGCGCCTATGATTTCATTCCGCGCCAGCACATTCCGACCGAACCTATGGCCACTCGCTTCAAGGATCTGGTAATAGAAGCTGAAACCGGCTTCGAGAAAGAGATGGCACATGAGGAAGCAAAGCGTTGCTACCTTTGCCATATGAAATATGAGATCGATGTCGACAACTGCATATACTGCCGGGCTTGCATTGATGTTGCCCCACGGGATTGCATCAAACTGGTGTCGGGCGTCGAAATCAAGGATGACGGCACCTACGGCGATCTGCAGGAAACCAAGCAGTGGGACAAGGTCGGTGCCATCTGGATCGACAACGACGAATGCATTCGCTGTGGAGCCTGCTTTATGGTCTGCCCGACCAAATGCATCTCCATAGTCAAACAGGAAATCTTCTACCAGGACGTATAAATGAGTTCCGCACCCCATCTGGTTATTATTGGTAACGGCGTCGCAGGTAATCGCGCCGCTGAAATCCTGCGCGAAAAAGACAAGGACTGCCGCATCAGCATCATTTCGGCTGGACCGTTGCTTTTTTACAATCGTTACGAGCTGCCTGACGTCTTTAAAGGCCGTCAGGATTGGCGAGATTATCTTGAAAACCCGCCTGAGTATTTTTCCGACAACAATATTACTTTGCGTCGCAAAAGCATCGTCGCCGATGTTGATACGGAACGACGTAAACTGGTTCTTGCCCATCGTGAGGAAGTCAGCTTCGATCAGTTGCTGGTCGCCACGGGCGGTTCGGGCTATTTGCCAGAACGTTTGCAGGAAACGGCCCATCTGACACATCAATTTACCACGTATCGTTCAGCCATGGGTATGTACAGGGACCTGCCCAAGGGCGGGCGTGTGGTCATGCTGGGCGGTGATATGATTGGCCTGGATCTTGCGCGTACATTGATCGAAACCGGATACCACGTGACGGTCGTGCCTGGCGACAGAACTTTCTGGCCACACGAAATTTCAGCAGAAGAACGTCCGAAATATCTTTCGGCCCTGGAAACCATGGGCATGGAAGTTATCAACCACGGAGAGGTTGAACGCATTGAGGATACGACCGGCAGTGCTGCTGCCCGACGTGTCGTGTTTGTCAGCGGCGAAACTGTGGCAGCCGATGTTGTTGTGACCCAATACGGCCTCGCCCCCATGGTCGACTTCATGAGTACCGCAGGCGTAGATATCGAACGCGGCTTGTTGGTCAATCCACAACTGAAAACAACACGCGATGAAATTTATGCCGCTGGCGATGTTTGCCAGATCTGGGAGCAGGAAAGCAACGGTTACCGGTTCTATTATGGCTGGCGAAATGTCCGCAAAATGGGCGAGATTTCGGCCCGCAACATGATGGGCGAAGAAGTACCTTTTGAAACAGAGGTCGACGAACATTTGATTATCAAGGACGACGGCAGCATTGATTCGCCGTTTTGGGAGTACAGCGCGTGACGATAAACGGCACCGACCTCCAGATCGCTTTTTGTGGCTCAGCCGGTGATGGCACCATTGCTGTCGGCGACATTCTCAAACAGGCCATGGCCATGGCAGGCTACAGAGTCATTGCCTTTGACCAGTATCCAGCGGAAATTCGCGGCTTCGGTAAATGTGTCTCGCGCACCCGGGTCACCGGCGAGCAAGTTTATTCCATGAAACAGCAGACGGATATCCTGGTCTCGCTGGATGACAGCCACGCCATTCCCCACGCCTCGGAAGTGCGTGATTTTGGTGCCGTGATCTATGACAACGCCCCCATGAGCTTGATGGCGGAAGGTGAACATATTTCTGGTCACCTGCAGCCCGGTCAAATCCCCTACGCCTTGCCGATCCGCGAAATCTCGGAACGCGCCACAGGTAGCAACCGTGGCCGTAACATGGTGGCCCTGGGATTTGTCGCTGGATTGTATGGACTGCAGCAGGACGTCTTTCACACCATCATCGCCCGCAAGTTCAAAACCAAACCAGCCGCCGTGACGACAGACAACACAGCCGCCTTTGATGCAGGCTTTGATTTGGGTGCCGGGGAATTTCTGTTCGATGAAATTTCCATTGGCGAGCCACCGGCAAAGGCAAAACACGAAGCCCGCATGCTGAGCGGAAACTCCGCCGTGGTCGAAGGTTGTCTGGATGCAGGCATCGAAGCCTATTTTGGCTATCCGATTACGCCTGCGACGACGATCATGGAACGCCTGGTTTCTGAAATGCCCAAGCGCGGTAAACGTGCCCTGCAGACAGAAGACGAAATCTCCGCAATTGCGGCAACAATTGGTGCTGGTTATGCCGGTGTTCGTTCGGCCACAGCAACTTCTGGTCCCGGTCTGGCACTGATGGCGGAAATGCTGGGCCTGAGTGTCATGGCAGAAGTCCCTGCGGTCATATTCGTTTCGCAACGGGGCGGCCCCTCAACGGGCATGCCGACCAAGACCGAGCAATCCGATCTTAATCTGGCTGTATTTGGTGGCTCCGGTGATGCCCAACGCATTGTATTGGCCCCGACCAATGTTGAAGGCTGCTGGCGTTGTGCCGGCAAGGCCTTTGAGATGGCTGAACGATACCAGACACCGGTTATCGTCTTGCTGGACCTCTATCTCTCGAACCGCTACGAGACGGTAGTTGTTTCACCTGATGAGCAGTTTGAACCAAATATGAGCAAGCCCATGGTGAAGGGCAAGGCCGACGAAAAATACCAGCGCTTTGCCACCACGGATGACGGCATTAGCCCGCGCGCCATTCCGGGTCAACTCGGAGGCATCCATACGGTCACGGGTCTTGAGCATAACGATATGGGCCGGCCCAGTGACCAACCCAATATCCACATGGACATGTCTGAAAAGCGCCACAACAAGTTGGCCAAAGCTATTGATCATCCAGGCATAACCATCACCAAACGCTTTGGCGATGAAGGTGATGTTGATGTGGGTATTCTGGCGTGGGGGTCAACCTTTGGTGAATCCCTGGAAGCCATGATGTTGGCACGTGAAGAAGGCATCAAATGCGCTGCCATGAAGGTTGTGATGATGTCACCCCTGCCGGAACAGCCGATCACAGATTTCATGGATAGTGCCAGTGAAGTCCTGATTCCAGAATTGAACTACGAAGGCCAGTTCGCCGGAATCGTCTCTGGCACCCTTGGTCGTCCAGTGAACCGTTTGAACATGGTTCCGGGCACCCCCATGCGGGTTGACGACATCCTGGCTGAAATTCGCAAACTTGCCGGGCGCGACAAGCGCGACGCGGCGTAAGAGGATTGGATATCAATCATGAGCGCTGAACTTAAAGAGCCGGTCTATCTCGAAGAAAAACTGAAAGATATTCAGGACAGTGGTCGCCTGGATTTCCGTTCCGGTTCACTGCCGACATGGTGCCCGGGCTGCGGTTATTACAGCATGACCGAAGGCGTCACAAATTCGCTGAATGAGCTGGGCCTGAAAAACGAAAACGTGGTTTGCGTTTCAGGTATCGGGTGCGCCTCACGCTTTCCGTTTTTTGTCGATGTCTATGGCTTCCACACTTTGCACGGACGCACCCTGCCCGTCGCCACCGGGATCAAGACGGCCAACGATGACCTGACGGTTGTCGTGGTTGGCGGTGACGGAGATGGCTTCGCCATTGGCGGAGGTCACATTCCCCACGCAGCCAAGCGCAACGTCGATATCACTTACCTGTTGTTCGATAATGGCATTTATGGCCTGACCAAGGGCCAGACCTCACCCACATCAAGCCAGGGTTTCAAAACATCCACCACGCCCTATGAAAATCGTGAGCAGCCGTTGAAACCATTGATGATGGTGTTGTCCTATGGGGCAAGCTGGGTGGGACAGGCCTACGCCGGTCACCAGCATCATCTGGCAGACATGATCAAGCAGGCCATTGCCCATCGCGGATTCTCCTATCTGCACATCCTCAGCCCCTGCGTCACGTTCGACAAAACGAACATGACTTATCAGAACATGAGCATGGCTGTGCGCCCATTGCCGGAAGATCACGATACCAGTTCACAAATGGCTGCTATGCGCGAGGCGACAAAGACAGACGCTCCCGGTCTGGGTGTGCTGTTCAGGGAAGACCGCCCTACGCTTGGCGATAACCTGGATGCCATTGCCCGCTCAGCCGGTGCAGATATCAAACCAGGCACTGCACAAGCTGCCGAATAGATAGTAATAACGCACACCGATATCCCGAGACTCCGGGTCAAGCCCGGAGTGACGGAGAGTTTGTTGCGCCGCATTCCGATTACCCACAGCGTCACTCCGGGCTTGACCCGGAGTCTCTCGTGACTTTGTATTAACGTAATCCGTTACCGTTTTTCCACTCAGCATAGGCGGCAAGAGTTTCTTCGTTGGGCGGATAAGTGCCAAAGCTCATGTGCCCTTCTGCAATCCGGGACTTGAGAAACTCTTCTAACAATTCCTGCTCTGGCGCTGAAATGGCGATGTCTGCCACCAGCTTGCGCGGGATCACAATGGCCCCGTCATTGTCCGCAACGATGACATCGCCAGGAAACACCGCCGCCCCGCCACAGGCGATGGGACATTGCAGATCTGCACCGAAATGTGATCCGATGCTGGCGGGGGCCACCGTACCCGAACAAAAGACCGGTAAGCCCGTTTCGGCGACGGCACCGCCATCCCGGACGGGACCATCCGTCACTACGCCAACCGCCCCCCTGATCTTCATGCGCAATGCCAGGATATCGCCGATGGTGCCGGCTGTTTGCACGCCCCGGCAGTCGATCACCATGATCTGGCCAGGCGGGATATCTTCAACGGCCTTGCGCGGCGGATATTCAGGATCGCCCAGAACCTCAGGCACACTCAGGTCCTCGCGCAAGGGGATGAAGCGCAGGGTATAGGCTTCGGCTGCGATGCGGGGTGTTCCTTCGATCAGCGGTCGGGCACCCGAAATAAAGCAGCTCCGCAGACCCCTTTTCAGTAACTGCATGGTCAGCGTTGCAGTTGAAACCGTTCTCAGGGCTGCCAGCATGTCTTCGGTAACATCTGTCATTTCACCGGGTCCGTCATGATAATTGCAAAATTGGTTTGTCCCAGTGTCCGGGATATGGATAATTGGATCAATCAAATTTAATCCGGGGAGTTTCTTATGCCTGCTGATCTGACCGTAACAATCGACAACTGGGCCGATGGTGAACGCATCCCAGGTGCCAACTCATTCTGCATTCCGGCAGACGAAGGCAATGTCAGCATGGGCGAAAACAAAAGCCCTGGCATGTCATGGTCTGGTGCGCCGGAAGGCACGAAGTCATATGCCATCATTTGCCATGACCCCGACGTGCCCTCAGCCGCAGACGATGTAAATCAGGAAGGAAAAACAGTTCCGGCCAGTTTGCCGCGTGTGGATTTCTATCACTGGGTGCTGGTTGATATCGCGGCCACTACGACCTCACTGGCCGAAGGGGCGGACGGTGCTGACATCACCGCGGGCGGCAAGGACACAGGACCGACCGACGTCGGCATTCGCGGCAAAAATAACTTCACAGACTGGTTCGCCGGGGATGCTGACATGGGCGGCACTTATGGCGGTTACGATGGCCCCTGCCCGCCGTGGAATGACGCCATCATGCATCATTACATCTTCACGGTTTATGCCATGGATACGACAAGTCTCGGTTTGTCTGGTGATTTTGGCGGCCCGGAAGCCCTTGCGGCCATGGAAGGTCACATTCTGGCCAGTGGCCAATGTATGGGGACCTATTCGCTGAACAAGAATTTGTTGTAGGCGTTAACCGCCTTCGATCCCTTCGCGGATCATTTCCAGTTCCAGCCAGCGCTCCTCAGCTGCTTCCAGCTCGGCCTGGGCAACTTGCAGTCCTTTGACGGCACCATCGAACTTGTCGGGATTGCGGGCAAACATGTCCGGATCGGCCAGCGTGGATTGCAAATCCGCAATAGCCACCTGAATTTCCGCCATCTTGTCCGGCAAGGTTTCAAGCGCATGTTTGTCTTTAAAGGTCATGCGCGAAGTGGGTTTTAGTTTCGCTGTCGCCGATTTGTTTGAACGGGATTTTTGCGAGGATTCCTGACCCGACATCACGGATGCCTTGCGCTGGGCCAGCATGTCATTATAGCCACCGGCATATTCTATCCAGTTGCCATCACCTTCAAAAACCAGAATGGATGTTGCAACCCGGTCCAGAAAATCACGATCGTGGCTGACGATCAGAGCTGTGCCGGGATAATTCGCCAGCATTTCCTGCAAAAGATCCAGGGTTTCAAGATCCAGATCGTTTGTCGGCTCATCCAGGATCAGCAGGTTTGACGGTTTTGCCAACGCCATTGCCAGTAACAGACGACCCCGTTCACCACCCGATAAGGCACTGACAACGGTGCGCGCCTGTTCCGGTGCAAACAGAAAATCTTTCATGTAACTCATGACATGGCGGGACTGGCCGTTCACCTCGACCAGATCACCAACACCGCCGGTCAGGGCGTCCTGCAGGCTCCACTCTGGCTTCAGGGTATCGCGGCGTTGATCCAGCGTCACCATTTGCAGGGTTGTGCCCAGTTTGACCTCACCGGTATCCGGCGCGAGTGCCCCGGTCATCATCTTCAGCAATGTGGTTTTGCCTGCACCATTCGGGCCGACAATACCCAACCGGTCCCCACGCTGGATTCGCAAACTGAGATCCCGCACAACAGGTGGGCCATCCCAGGTCTTGGAAATATTTTTGGCCTCAGCCACGCGCTTACCGGATACATCGCCTTCGGTAACCGTGATCTTTACATTGCCGGTTGCCTGGCGTTGATCCTTGCGGGTCTGACGCAAATTTGCCAATTCACGCAAGCGCCCCTGGTTTCGCTTGCGCCGTGCGGTCACGCCATAGGTGATCCAGTGTTCTTCACGAACGATCTTGCGATCCAGTTTGTGACGTTCCAGCTGTTCCTGTTCCAGAACCTCATCCCGCCAGTTCTCAAAATGTTCAAAACCGCGATCCATACGTCGGGCCATACCTCGATCCAGCCAGACCGTAGACGTCGACAAGGCGTTGAGGAAGCTTCGATCGTGACTGATCATGACGATAGCTGACTTGAGGCCCTTCAACTCGCTTTCCAGCCATTCAATGGCAGGCAGGTCAAGATGGTTGGTGGGCTCGTCCAGCAACAAAATGTCGGGTTCAGGTGCCATGGCCTGGGCCAAAGCACAGCGCCGGGCTTCACCACCGGACAGGACTTTTGGGTCTTCGTCACCTGTCAGACCCAGCTGCTGCAACAGATATTGCGCGCGCCAGGTATCATCACCCGGGGCCAAACCGGATTCAGCATATTCCAGGGTTGTTTCAAAGTTGCTGAGATCAGGTTCCTGCGCCAGATAACGAACGGTTGTGCCAGGTTGGATAAAGCGTTCGCCCCCGTCGATATCTATCAGACCAGCAGCGATTTTCAGGAACGTCGATTTACCGGAACCATTGCGCCCGACAAGGCAAAGCCGGTCGCCGGTCATGACGGCCATTTCCGCCCCTTCAAGAAGAGGTGTGGTGCCGAATGAGAGTTCTATGTCGCGGAGATGAAGGACGGGTGGTGCCATGAGGGGCCTTGTCTGGATTGGACTTCCCGGCCAGCCCGCTCCCCCGGCCCAACCTCCCACAGGATAAACTATTGGGAGGTTGGGCCGGGGGAGCGGGCTGGCCGGGCAATCAAAAAGCTTTACTTAGACGTACCACCTCGTCAGATCAAGAGCCATCGCTGACTTTCACGACTGTCGCCATGGCCGTGTCGCCAGCGGCGCAGCCTGTAAACAGGCCCGTGCCGCCACCCCGGATGACAAGTTCTTCAATCAACTCAATAACACCGCGCGTTCCCATGGGGGATTGTGGGTGTCCCCAGACCAGGGGGCAGCCGTAGTTATTCATCTTCTGGATGTCATATCCGGTTTGACTGGCGAAATAAATATCGTTGGCAGCAAAGGGATTATGGGTCTTTACAGCGTCCAGATCAGCAATTGTCAAACCGGCCTTTTCAAGGGCTTTCATGGCAGCTGGAACAGGTGCTTCCGGCATATAGGCCAGTTCAGCCCGGGCCATACCAAAACCGAGAATTTCGATTACGACGTTTTTGTCCTTGCTGAGTTCCCGTGCCTTGTCTGGCGTTGCCACAACCATGCAGGCGTTGCCGTCCGCCGGGTGGGTTTGCCCACCAAATGTTACCGTGCCGCCTTCCATAACGGGACGCAATCCGGCAAGGCCCTCAGCCGTTGAAGGCTTGAGGCCTTCATCGCCGTTCATTGTCGCAACAGTCTTCTTGTAGTTTGCGGACGGCACATCAAAGGGCAATGTCATGAAGCGTTTAAGGAACGCAGAATCATCTGCCAGGGCATCCTGATACTGCTCTTCCCGGCGCAAGACCACTTCGTGCTGGGCTTCTGTTGTAACCTGGTGGCGCGCAGCGACATTTTCAGCTGTCTGCAGCATGGAATGACCGCCCAGGGGATCGCTTTGCATGTTGTCCAGCGTCCAGTCTTCGTGGTTACCTTTGCCACCTGGCCCATTAGGGTTCGGGTAATAAAGGTGGGGACCGTTCGAAACCCGGTCGACGTTTGCGACCAAAGCCACGGAGGCGAAATCATTGTCGATTTCCTGCACGGCATTTTGCATTGTCCGCACACCGGTCGCACAAGCCTGGGAGATCGCTGGACCACCTACATCATTGGCCCCGATCATGCCCATGAACCAGGGCGCGCCATAAAAGGATCCCTTTTGCGGCACTGAAATGCCCATCACGCCATAGTCAAAAACATCGGCGGAAATATCACGTTTCGCCAGTTCTTTTTTGGCAACATAAGCACCGAATTCAACCGAGTGCAGGTGCGCCAGACTGCCCTGCCATTTGGCAAAAGGTGTGCTCCAGTAAGCGCCGTAGGGGATTTGTGCGGTATGTGACATGGTTGGAGTCCTTGGTTTTTATAGTCAATTTCAGATAGTTACTTGTTCACGAAGTGCTTTTTTGTCGATCTTGCCCACCGCCGTTTTTGGAAGTTCGGAAACCAGTTCAAACGCGGCAGGTATTTTGTATTTCGCCAGATTCTGACGGCAATGTTCCATCAGATCATCAACTGTGATGGTCGATTTGTTGGGGACAACAAAGGCCTTGATGACTTCCCCACGGTAGTCGTCGGCAATGCCAATTGCAGCTGCCTCCATGACACCTGAGTAAGCGTACAAAACCTCGTCTATCTCCCGGGGATAAACATTATATCCGCCGACAATGGCCATATCCTTCTTGCGATCGCGGATATAAAGATCGCCGTCGGCATCCAGTTCGCCAATGTCCCCGGTATAGAGCCAGCCATCCCGCAATGTCAGGGATGTTTCTTCAGGGCGGTTGCGATAGCCCGACATGATCTGTGGCCCACGGGCACGGATTTCGCCCTGTTCACCAATGGGCAAGACCCGATCACCGGTCTCAGTATCCACAATCTGTAATTCAGTCAGAGGTAAAACCTTGCCGACACAGCCGGGTTTGACGTCATCATTTTCAGTCACATAGGTCAGAACCGGGCCAGCTTCGGACTGGCCATATCCTTCCAGGATCGGGCAACCGGTTTCTTCGCGCCAACGCCTCAGGGTATCACCAGGCAGGGGGGCCGAACCGGACCAGGCCGTCCGAAGCGAGGAAAAGTCAGTATTGGCAAAGCCTTCGTATGCCATCAGACCGTGATAGACCGTTGGGCCTGCGGGAAAACGTGTGATGCGCTGTTTTTCGATGGCGGCCAATACAGTATCAGGCTGATAGCGCGGCAATATGACAAGCTGGCCACGACACCAGGCGGCCAGATACAGGCACATGTGAACCGCAAATACATGAAACAACGGCATTACACAGAGAATTCGTTCGTCATCCTGAACCGTTGGCAGCATCGCCTCACGTTGGCTGATATTTGTTGTAATTTGCTCGTGGGTGATATTCACACCCTTGGGCACGCCCGTCGTACCGCCGGTATATTGCAGGGTTGCCAGATCACTGGAGGAGGGCAGCGCAGGTAATGTTGCCGAAGGATCATCTGCCCAGCCATCCAGAAAGCGGCTATCGGGGCCAACGGAAATGCGTTGGCTGATATTCAGTTCATCCAGTAAAGGTGCCAACGAACCCGCCAGGCTATCGTCCAGAATAATGGCTTTCGTGTCTGCATCCTGCAACACAGGTTTCAGCTCACGCGATGTGTAAAGCGGGTTCACCGGAACAGCCTGGGCCCCGGCTGCATGAACGGCAAACATGGCCACAGCCATTTCCAGGGAATTACCGCAAATCAGGACAACGCGTTCACCGCGGACATCCAGGTTTTCGAGTTCACAGGCAAATCCGGCCACACAGCGCAGATATTGTTGATAGTCGAGTTGACGATTATCGAACTTGATTGCCGTAGCTA
>Ga0066611_10001136_pt1 | contig 15027 bp, 10 predicted proteins | sample SaaInlV_DNA_200m_FD_60376 | JGI IMG/M metagenome (GOLD analysis project Ga0066611, IMG submission 60376) | Marine microbial communities from expanding oxygen minimum zones in the Saanich Inlet - SI075_LV_DNA_200m | ecosystem: Environmental > Aquatic > Marine > Unclassified | place: British... | reverse complement strand
CATGGACTCAAACTATTTCCGGTGGGAATACTTATGAATTATTTGGCGTCTCTCCCGTTCTTTTTGGAATTCCCTTGCAGATGCATCACAAATTGATGATTATTATCCCTTTGGTCGTGATAGCTTGGAATGCTTGGAGCAGAATCACCGCTTTAGCCACATTCATACTGGTTACGATCTCTTTAGAAATTTTGGCATGGACTCAAACTATTTCCGGTGGGAATACTTATGAATTATTTGGCGTCTCTCCCGTTCTTTTTGGGATCCCCTTGCAGGTGCATCACAAACTGATGATTATTGTTCCTTTGGCCGTGATTGCTTGGGTATCTGTTACTTTCTTAACCGAACCCGAATCAGATGAAACTTTAATGACTTTTTATAAACGCGTCCAACCTGGCGGATGGTGGAAACCCATCACTGAAAATTTTGAGCACACCATGCAACCCTTAACAAAAGGGTTTTGGGTTCAATGGCTTGGTGGAGTGCTGATGATTTATGGATTAACTTTTGGAATTGGAAACTTAATTTTTCTGAATTACAGCAATGCGGTTCTATTATTTGGAGGCGCTGGCATTGGGTTTTATCTCATCTGGAACAGAAATTTATCCAAGTTAAGCTAAAACTGATTATATGTTAACAAATTTCGCTTCCATCTTTTCCCGCGATACGATGAGATAAAGATTGATTGGATAAATGGGTATTTTCTAAAACAATACTATCCTCGATTTCACAATTTTTAATAACGCAATTATCCATAATTGAAACATTTGGCCCCAATTTTGAATTGATTAATTCCACATTTCCGCCAATATAAACGGGTGGTTTTATATCTAAGCCATGAGCAGAATCAATTTTAGCCAAAAGATGCTTGTTTGCAAATAACATGGTATCTGGAACTCCAGTGTCTAACCAATCACATTCCCAAGGTTCAAATTGTTCGCCCTCTTCTAACATGATTTTGAAAGCATCTGTAATTTGATATTCATTTTTAGTTCGAATATTTCTTTGAATCAATGTTTCAATCGCTGTCTTAATCACATTTTGATTCTTAAAAAAATATAATCCTGTTATCGCATAATTAGACGGAGGATTTTCTGGCTTTTCATGAAATTGGGTAATCAAATCATTTTTTAATTCCACCACACCAAAACGCCGTGGATCTTCAACTTGCCCTACAGCTATACGATGATGATTGCCTGCAATAAATTGAGATAAATCTGTATCAAACAGATTATCACCAAGCTGAATTAAAAGGCGTTCATTTGTATCATCCATTCCTTGAAGAACCGCATGGCCTAATCCCAAGATTTCCTTTTGTTCTATAAATTGGAAATCACCTTCATAGCTTTTCATATATTCAACAACTTGCTCACCCAAATGACCAATAATAAAATTGATTCGACTTATACCCGCATTCAAAAGTGGTTCAACAATATGTCCCAAAGTAGGTTTACCCGCAATGGGTAAAAGCGTCTTTTGGATATGATCCGTATGGGGACGCATTCGTGTCCCATATCCTGCAACAGGAATAATAGCTTTCATATTTTTTGGAGTAGGGGCTTAATGCGCTTGTTGTTTACTCGTAAATTTTTTCAATCGAACACCCATTTTATCAACAGCTAAATCAATTGATTTTGTCATATTATCCGATGCAATACGTGTATTTAATTTTGTTCCAGGAACAGATAAATTTAACTCGACCGTGTGTTCATCATGTTCATGCATTAAAATAATCTGACATTGGGTAATGCGCTCATTATATTTTGTTAAACTTTGAACTTCACTTTCTGCATACTCCCGAATGTTATCTGGTGCATGGAAATGTCTCGCTGTGAATTCTATAATCATAGTGTTCTCCTTTTTAGTTAAGAAATAGAGGGTCCTGCGTTCAATATATCCGCATCGCCTAAATCATAAGTTTGATAATTATTTCGGAATTTGCCTACCAGCATTTTGGCTGTTTTATGATATTTATCTAAATCTGTCCAAGCACGCTGTGGATTAAGAATTTTTGGATCAATCCCTTGAAGTGCTTTTGGAATCAAGACTTTAAAATATAAATCTTCTTCAAATTCACTGCTTTCGATGGACCCATCTAAAATCGCATGGATGATTGATCGTGTCAGAGGCAATGAAATTCGTTTCGCACCAGAGCTTGCACTTGCACCCACCCAACCTGTATTTACCAAGTAAGCTGGGACATGGTGTTCTTTCATTTTATCTCGAAGCAATTCCGCATATCTCAAAGGGTGAAGGGTCAAAAAAGGGCCACCAAAACAAGGAGAAAATGTAGCAATCGGTTCAGTGATGCCTAATTCCGTTCCTGCCACTTTTGCGGTGTATCCACTTATAAAATGATAGGATGCTTGTTCAGGGCTTAATTTTGAGACTGGAGGTAAAACGCCGTACGCATCACAGGTGAGAAAAATAATTTTCTCAGGATGAGCAGACATACTCCGCTTACCTTGAGCAAAAAGTGAATTTTCAATATAGCCCAATGGATAGGACACGCGTGTATTTTCTGTTTTTGAGCCATCAGCAAAATCTATTTTTCGTGTTCGTTCATCAAATACGACATTCTCTAATAAGGCGCCATGACGAATGGCATTATAAATATCAGGTTCATACTCCGAATTTAAATTGATAACTTTTGCATAACATCCACCTTCAAAATTAAAAATCCCCCCATCAGACCATCCATGTTCATCGTCTCCAATGAGTGGTCGCTTCGGATCCGTGGAAAGGGTCGTTTTTCCTGTGCCACTCAATCCAAAGAAAATGGCAGGATTTTTTCCATCTTCATCTACATTTGCAGAACAATGCATAGCTAAAACACCTTTTAAGGGAAGCATATAGTTCAGGACAGAAAAAATACCTTTTTTCATCTCTCCACCATATTCGGTTCCGCCAATGATGGCAATGCGTTTTTCCATATGAAAAATAATAAAAGTTTCAGAATGCATGCCATGTTTTTCAAATTGATCATTAAATACATTGGATGCGTTAATAATGGTGAAATCCGGTTCGAAGTTTTCTAATTCTTTAGGTTCAGGGCGAATGAACATATTATGAACAAAATGGGCTTGCCACGCTTTTTTTGCGATCATACGAACCCGAATGGTATAATCAGGATCTGCACCAGCAAAACCATCAAAAATATAAGTTTTAGAATCATCTTCCTGATTATATCGATCTACAACTTTCGCATATAGTTCATCAAAAATATCTTCACTGATTTCTTGGTTTACTTTTCCCCACCACAAATGGTCCTGCGAAGAAGGTTCTTTCACAAAGTATTTGTCTTTTGGAGAACGCCCAGTATATCGACCTGTATCTACCATTACGGCACCATGCATGCCAATTTTCCCATCTTTACTTACAATTGTATCTTCAATTAAACTTTCAACAGGCAAATTTCTTTCAATGCGTTGGATATTTTTAAATCCTAATCTATCAAGTCCTAATGTTTTTGAAGTTATCATATATTAGCCTCCATGTGGGTGCGTTTTTTCAAAAGTTTCTTTAATTTTTTCTGGCTTTAAGTGCGTATAAATTTGTGTTGAGGATAGACTCGTGTGCCCCAAAAACTCTTGAACGGCACGAATATCGGCACCTTGATCCATCATGGCTGTTGCAAAAGAATGACGTAATAAATGAGGCCCCAGGCGCTCCCCAGCTGTTACTTGGGATAAATAGCCCTTTATTCTACTTTGGACTGTCCTCACGGCAATTCTTTTTCCCTTGATGCTACAGAATAATGGCAAATGATGATGAATACCTGAAAAAAGAATATCCACCTTTTGCGCATAAGCCTGAAGTGCATTCGATGCAGATTCCCCAAAAGGGACGAGTCTTTCCTTATTGCCTTTCCCGCAAACACGAATCATTTTTTGTGAAAAATCAATATCAGCCACATTAAGCCCAATCAGCTCACTTAAACGGATGCCCGTTGCGTAAAATAGTTCCATTATGGCAAGATCTCTTAATCCTTTTTCAGAGTGAGAATCGGGAATATTTAATAATGTGTTCATGGTATCATTATTGATAAACATGGGAAGTTTTTTACCCACTTTGGGCGTTTTAACATGAATCGCAGGATTTTGTTTAATCTCTTCTGTCAAAAATAAATATTTGAAAAATGATTTAATCGATGCGAGTCGCCTTGCAACTGTCCTAGCAGAAACCCCTTCTTCAAACTTCTTTCCCAAATAATGACGAATACTCTGTTTATCAACCTGGGAAAAATGACTCAAACTGCTGCCATGATAATCATGTAAAAAGGAAATAAACTCAGTTAAATCTTTTTGGTAGGCGCTTACAGTATGTTGAGAGTATTGCCGCTCTTCTTTTATATATTTTAAAAAGTCTTTTAATCTATCATTAAATCGATCAGCCATCAAAATCCCTTATCGCTTCAATCAAATTTAACATGTCTTCTGGATATGGTGCTGTAAAATTTATTGGCTTTTTTGTTGTGGGATGGATTAGGGATATTTTTTCTGCATGAAGCGCATGCCTTCCCATTTTATTCATCATAACTTTAATTTTTTTTCCTACTTCTGATAAAAATCCCCGGGTCCTATTTAATCCACCTCCATAAGATTGATCGCAAAATATGGGATGGTTTTCTTCGCAAGCATGGACACGTATTTGATGTGTACGACCCGTTTTTGGTTTAAAGGTAAGAAGAGAAAAATAACGATTTTGACTTACTACTTCATAGTGAGTCTCCGCATTTCTTCCTTCTTTGGAGACTGTAAATGTTGTGGGATCTGATTTCTTTCGACTAATCGCACCGCTCAAAACCCCCTCCAACGTCTTCCATTCGCCCCAAGTCACTGCCTGATAAGTTTTTTCAACGGACCTGTTTTGAAATTGATTTGCTAAATGATAATGTGCTTCGTTCGTTTTTGCGACTATCATTACACCCGTTGTATCTTTATCCAAGCGATGAACGATGCCAGGTCGATGATCTCCATTTACATTAGAGAGTGAACGAAAATGGGAAAGCAATCCATTTGCCAAGGTATTTGTTTTATTTCCTGCACCAGGATGGACAACCAACCCCGCTGGTTTATTTAAACAAATTATGGCGTCATCTTCATATAAAATATCCAAATCCATCTCCACCGCTTCCATGACTTCAGTCACTTTAATCTCAACTGGAAATTCATATTTTATCACATCATTTTGGACTAACAAATAACTCGGTTTTTCAGATTCTCCATTTACGAATACAGATCCTTTTTTAATCGCAGATTTAATGCGCGTTCGAGATAAATCAGAAAATTGATCAGATAAATACTTATCTAAACGAATGGATAATTCTAAATCGTAATTTATGACACCTTTTTTCAAGACGTGGGGATTGGGTCTTGCTTTATTTTTTTCTCAATTATAAATGTAAAATAAATAAAAATCGCCATGCCAATCGTAACGGCTGAATCGGCAACATTGAATATATACCATTCATATCCACCGAGCATAAAATGTAAAAAGTCAACTACTTCACCATAAAGGAGTCGATCGGCTAGGTTTCCTAATGCGCCCGCTAATATCATTGCTAAAGAAATTCGTAATAAAATATGACTTTTTCGTTCATGCCACATATACCAAATAAGTCCTACCGTCATCAATAAATGTAGAATTTTAAAAATAACAAATCCGCCAGGAATATTTAAACCAAATGCGATTCCCGGGTTCAAAACAAAAGTCAAATAAAAAAAATCACTTATTACTGGAATGGACTCATACAAATCCATAAAATGCTTTATAGCGTATTTAGATATCTGATCTAGGCAAAAAATACTTGCCGTCAGCCAAAGTACGTTCATCGAAAAAATTATAAATTTAAATTATCTTTATCTTTACAGGGGACGCATTTGGTAGCATTTGGCACTTCAATCATTCTTTCTTCAGGAATCAAAATACCACAAAGACTACATACCCCAAATTCTCCGTTCTCGATTCGCTCTAAAGCAGATTCAAGGTGTTTGAAATAATTCGACTCACGATCTAAAAGTTGAAAACTCTTTTCTCTTTCATAGGAATCACTGCCCGCACCAGCCATATCAGTGCTATAAACTGAATCTTGAGCAAGCCCTGCATTTCCTTTTCCTGTATGATTCATTCTCGTTTTAATACTGTTTACATCGCCCGTTATTTCTACCATTTTGGCTTCAATTATTCGCCGGAATTTTTTCATTTTTGCTGCTGAATATTTTTTTGCTGTCATTTTTATTTCCTTTATTATATCTTCTTTATTCCAATATGAATTTCGTTTTCTCTCACTTGAATTTTCTGTTCAAAATCACCAGACTGAAATCCATCAATCAGTTCGATTGATAATGTTTCTGTCTTAAAATAGCCTTCGAATTTAAGCATTGCTGTTGAAATATCCTCTGTCAATTCCCAGTATATCTTTATACGATCTTCTACAGCAAAACCGGCTTCTTTCCGCATCATTTGCACTTGACGGATTAAATCGCGAACCAATCCTTCTTGGATTAAATCATCTGATAATGTGAGAGAAAGGCCGACCGTCAAACCGGCATCACTGATAGCTGAAAATCCTTCAGCTGCTTCCGTCTCAATGAAAACATCACCTTTCGAAAATTCGAATGATTCATTTTCATGGTCTAGCACTACAATATCAGAATTATTTAAGTCGTGAATAAATTGTTGTGTATCAACTTCGTTTAATAAGGTGCGAATCCTATTGAGCCCCTTACCATATTTCCGTCCAAGTGTTTTTAAATTGGGTTTGATTTTATACTGAATGAGATCGCTCGAATCAGTAATGCGCTCAATTGATTTAACATTAAGCTCATCCAAAATAATAGCTTGATTCTCTTCAACAAAACTGGAAATGGCATCATTCTCAATTGCGTAAGATAATTGACTTAATGGTTGTCGTATTTTCATATTTGATTGATTTCTTGCCGAACGACCAAGCTCTACCAATTTTTTTAATCCATCAACTTTTTCCATTAAATCCTCATCTATCAAATCATGATTTTGCTCTGGATAATCACAAAGATGAATACTCTCAGGTGCCTCTTCATCCAAATTTCTTACCAAATTTTGATAAATCTTTTCCGTAATAAAAGGCAGAATCGGCGCTAATATTTGGATAGAAGTCTTGAGAACATAATATAAAGTTTGATAGGCGGTTTGTTTATCGCTATCATCTTCCGACTTCCAAAATCGTCTGCGATTTCTTCTGACATACCAATTGGACAAGTCATCAATAAATCGCTCAAATTTCCCCATAAATAAATCTACACGATATTGATCTAACGCTTCTCTAGCTTCGCCAATAAGTTGGTTCATTTTACTTAAAATCCATTGATCTAAATGGGTAAGGTTTTCTTTTTTTATTGCGCCTGAATTGGGTTTAAATCCATCCACAGCTGCATAGGTTGCAAAAAAGGAATACGTATTCCAAAAGGTTATTAGCTGTTTTCGCGTTTCATCAGCATGGTCATAACCAAAGCGTAAATTCGATTCAATATTTTGGTTCGCATACATCAATCGCATCACATCCACACCCATTTTCTCAGCTGCATCATCAAACCAAATCGCATTACCCCACGACTTATGCATATCACGCCCCGTTTCATCTTTCACCAAGGCATGACCTAATAAAGTTTTAAAAGGTGCACGATTTTCCATAATAGTAGAAAGTGCTAATAAGGAATAAAACCAATTTCGAAATTGCCCAGGAAAACACTCAGTCACAAAATCACCAGGGAACCATTTGTTCCAGTATTCACGATCAGTGGAATATTTTAAGGTAGAGTATGGCACAATCCCTGCATCTAGCCAAGGATTGCCCACATCAGGAATGCGTGTTCCAATCAATCCCGTTTCAGGATGACGTATTCTCACTTTATCAATCCAAGGTTTGTGGGGACTTTGTCCTTCAAACTCATCCCAACCTTCCACAGCCAATGCTTTTAATTCTTCTTTAGAGCCTACAACAAAGTAAGTGTCATCTTCAAACGTCCAAACAGGCAAAGCTAATCCCCAAAATCGTTTTTTGGAAATCATCCAATCACCCATATTATCAAGCCATTCGTGTTCTCTCTCATTACCCCATTTGGGCGTCCAATTAATTTCATCAACATTCTTTTTTATTTCATCGCGCCAATCCATATTGATATACCATTCATCAACCAATCGAAAAACAAGTTCATCACCAGATCGCCAACAATGTGGATATACGTGTGGATACATTTCTTTATAAACCAAAAATCCTGTTTCTTTCAGATGATTGATGATTTTTTCCGTGGTCTCCTTTTCTGTGGCACATAAACCGCTTAACCATCCAAATCCATCAATATATTTTGCTTCAGCGTCTAATGGTGCGATATTGACAAGATTATTTTTAACACCAATTTTGTGATCAATATCCCCACATCCAGGAGCAGTATGAACAATCCCTGTGCCTTCGCCCGCCACAACGATATCTTTTCCAATACTGGTTTTTCCCCCATCTAAAACGCGATGACAAGCCACCGCCGTAATGCCTTTATCCTCTAATTTTTCATTAATTAATGGGAATCCGCCTGGATTCGATTGAGCTCGCAAATCATCAAATGGCCCCACATATTTCCAGCCAATCATTTCTTCACCTTTTAGGGTTCCTTCGATTTCATAACCACCATGTTCTTTAAATATTTGAGCAATACTTTTAAGCTTTGGAACACCTTCTATCCATTGTTTTTTCTCTTTGAATTGCTTCTCTAAACGCAGATGCTCTAAATTTTCTTGTGCAAAATAATATAATGAGCCATCAGCCGATCTGAGCTTCACATAATCTAGATTTTTATTCACCATCGTAGCAACATTGGCTGTAAGTGTCCAAGGTGTGGTTGTCCAAACGAGTAGATATTCATCTTTTTTCCCCACCAATGGAAACCGAACAAAAACAGACGTATGTGCCACCATTTTTCGTCCTTCGATAATTTCCATTTGAGAATAAGATGTTCCCGATCGGCCAGACCAAGGGACTACATCTGATCCACGATAGATTTTTCCACGCTCATATAACTTTTTCAAAAATCCCCAAATCGTGTAATTGTTCTCATCCGACATGGTATAATAAGAATTATCCCAATCCATCCAATACCCCAAACGAATAGATTGATCTGTCTGAACTTTTGAATATTTCTGGACCCGCTCTTTACAACGATTGACAAAATTTTCTACACCGTATTCTTCAACTTCGCGCTTTGACTTAAAACCGAGTTCTTTTTCGACTTCCACTTCAACCCACAAGCCTTGGCAATCAAAGCCATTTTGGTATCGGAGCTCGTGACCATCCATGGCCTTATAACGATTATAAATATCTTTAAGGGTTCTGCCCCAAGCGTGATGGACACCCATTGGATTATTGGCCGTTATCGGTCCGTCAATAAAACTCCAAGGAGGTTTCCCCTCATTTTGTTTTACTCGTTTTTTGAAAATATCATTTTTTGCCCAAAATTCGAGGATGTCGTGCTCGTTTTGAACAAAATCAATTTTAGAGTTTACTTTTTTAATTGCCATTATTCTTCTGAATTTATCCGTTTAATAAAGCGAGAAATTAGGTTTTATTACTTCAACTTTCCAATTGGCTTCCGCAAAAAAAAACGCCCCTACAGGAGCGTTTTTTAAAACAGCTTTTTTCACTATAACTTTAGCGTAAAAAATCGCGAATTTCCATTCGGTTTTTTAATTAATAATAATACGGCACCTTTTTCTTTTGATTGTTCTATGACTGTTTTAAAATTACGCACAGAATCTACTTTTTTAGTGCCAACGCGTTTGATTAAATCACCAGACCGAATTCCTTTTTTTGCCGCATCACTGGTAGGATCCACATTCACAATAATTAATCCATCATCCGCTTCGCTAATTTCGTACTCATGACGAAATTGATTTGTCAATTTTCTCACCTCTAAGCCAAGGTCTGTTAATTTACTACTCTCTCTTTTTCCAAAAGTTATTGATTCATCTTGATCCATTTCTTCAAGAATGACCGTAATTGTTTTATTCCTTCCATTTCGAATAATTTCAACTTTACTTCGACTCCCTGGTGCCGTTAAAGACACAAGGTTTTTAAGATTACTCGTATTTTTGACTTTTTCCCCATCAAAACTAATAATGAGGTCTCCTTCTTGAATGCCTGCTTTTTTGGCTGGACTGCCTTCAATCACATCCGTAATGAGAGCTCCATCTCTAATCTCTAAATCTAATGCTCGTGCTTTTGCATCGTCCAATTCTTGGATATAAACACCCAACCAAGCCCGAACCACGTATCCTTTTGAAATGAGGTCACCCATAATTTTTTTGGCCATATTACTGGGAATTGCAAAGCCGACACCACGATTAGATCTTTCATATCCACCTGTGGCAATGGCAGTATTAATTCCGATGAGTTCCCCTTTCATATTGAGTAAAGCACCTCCGCTATTCCCTGGATTGATGGCCGCGTCTGTTTGAATAAAATCTTCATAATTTCTACTATTTCCTAAGATATTACTCCGCCCTAATGCACTGATAATCCCAGTCGTAACGGTATGACTTAAATTTGCAGAGAAAGGACTTCCGACCGCCATTACCCATTCTCCAACCCGTAATTTGTCTGAATCACCTAATTTTATCTCGTTTAAGTCCTTGGCTTCAATCTGAAGAATGGCTAAATCTGATTTCACATCTGCACCAATGAGTTTTGCCTCAAAAACTCGCTTGTCAATCAACTTGATTTGGATACCATCCACATCATCCACAACATGATTATTGGTTAAGATGTACCCTTTTTCAGAATCAATAATCACACCAGAACCTAAAGCATTTTGGCGCCGTTCTCCTTCCTGCGGATTAAATGGTTGATGAAATTGGAATGGATTGTTTCTATCGAAAGCTTGCATTTTGATGACTTTGTTCGTAATAATGGTAACCACTGCAGGATTTGCTTTTTCTGCCACATCTGCAAAAGCTTTACTAAATTGTTGGACAACAGAATTCTGTGCAAATGCAAATGAAACGAAGAACATCGTTAAAATCAAATATTTTTTCATTATTTTACCTTTTGTTTTTGCTCCATTCTATGATCCATATTCCCAGAAGGTTCCAAAATAAAAAAGCCCTTCAATCAAAATTAAAGGGCTTTTTTATCAAGATTTACTTTTTAGATTATTTCAATAAAAGCATCTTTCGAGTTGATTTAAACCCTTTAGATGACAGTGAATAGAAATACATTCCAGAAGAAACAGCTTGTCCACTATAATCTTTTCCATTCCATTTAAAAGTATGGAAACCAGGTGTCATATCTCCAGAAATCAATGTATTAATTTTCTGACCCATCAAATTGTAAATAGCCAATTCTACACGACTATCCTCTGGAAGATCAAATTGAATTTCTGTAACAGGATTAAATGGATTCGGAAAATTCTGATGTAAAGCGTATTTCCCAGGAAGAATTTTGAAATCTGCTGAAGCACCTCTTGCAACCGTTGGCGCCAAATCACCTTTTGCATCAGCGATACCAATATTGTCTAATTTAATATTAGCCACTTCAACTTTATTCCCAAGGAACTCAATAGGGAAATAAAGTAATTCATCGCCGTCTTTATTAATTCCGCCTCCAGAGAGATTTGCAATCAGGATAGAAATTATCCCATCTTTTTTCTCTGAACTTGTCATCATGATATTATCTTGAATCATCGTTAGCTGAGGACTATGCACTGCAATTAAATTCGGATCGTAGGTAAGCTCAAATTGAACACCTCTCATCATCTGATCGTAATCTACATTCAACCATAATTTTCCGTCTGAAATATCACCAATCAAATCAACGTATGCCATCACTGAAGGATCGTAATCAGCAATTCGTGCTGCAGTACCGCTAAACATGATATCAACCATCATGACCACATCGGATATATTGATTTCATCATCCATATTAATATCACAATTTCTAAATTGATCATCAGATGGAGTCGTTTCTTCTAAGATAAAATCAACAACAGAAAGTAAGTCTGAAACATCCACATCACTATCAAAATCAGCATCACCAGAAGTGAACGGAACAGTGCAAGATGTATTGGATGCATCTGATTCTATCGTGCCATAATCATCTGTATTCCAAACTGCTTTTACCGCAAAACAATATTCCACATAGTTCGCAGCTACAGTGATTGTTGCAAATGTATCCGTTGTGGTTGCGACCAATGTAGCATCACTTTCACCTACTTCGTACACCTTATATTCCACCAATTGATCTTCACGATTAAAATTTGAAGCAAAGGTCGAATTAAAAACAGGAGAGCTTGGAGATGGGTTTTGCATAGATGACATATGTGTCAAATCTACGGTACTGGCACCATGAACAAAATCAATATTCAATTCATTGTCTAGGGAAGCATAAGAAATAGTCCTGGCTCCACCATAAGACATCACCTGAACAGCCATCATGTAATCGCCACCATAACCTAAGCCATCACCTGTAGTCCAAACACCATCCTGATAATTATACATGTTATCTGGATAATCGACAGCACCATCAACTCCAAAGCCTTCAGGATCTCCCTCTACTGACCAATCGCCAGCATGGGATGCAATTATATACACAGACCCATTCAAACCACCTACATTTGGATAAATGGTTGCCCAGCCATTTTCTGCAACCGTTTCTTCATCGTGTAACAAATTACCAGGGACGCCATTATTATCATCAAAAACTAAAACTCGAATCGGTCCATGTGTCTCATCGGGCCAAGGCCAATAATTGTCACCTTCAGAAAGAATTTTGACAGAGGCCGCCATGAGATCAAAACCTCCTCCAACATCAAACCGCATACCATGAGCGGTTCCTTCTTCATAACTTGTATAAAAATAAAATGCATTTTCAAGAACACCATCATCATATTGAAAAAACATTTCTTCACCATTTCCTGGAGTCTTCCAAGATAAATCTATAGAATGGTCATTTGGACTTGCTGATAATCCAACAGGACTAGGCATGTCTGGACTCAAAACATAATCCAAAATCGTTGGATCTGCTTGCGCAAGTACAGATGTATCGACCATTTCTGTATAAAAACCCGCACGCTGAAAAGTAACTGTCTGATTACCTGTCTCAAGGTTCCAAAGTGTATATACACCGTCAGAACTAGTCGTATCAGACACACTACCCGATAATACAACGACACTATCTAAGGTCGCACCATTTGGATCTGTAACTACACCCGTAATGTCGCCAAATACGTAAATGGGTTGCGCTGTAATCGTAATTAAATCACTTTCATAATTTGCTTCACCATCACCACCTTCATAAATAGCTGCAACTGCAAATAAATATGATAATTCATTATTTAAAGAGTAAACAGTATAATCGGTTGAATCAAAAATTGCTACATTATCCAAAACACCATCTACATAAACATTATACCCTAAGAAATCATACTCATTTCTGCTTGTTCGTCCATTGGATGTTACAGAAAAATTATCGATGCCATAATCGTTTAAATCAAAAGTAGTAGCGCCATAACAATGGAAACGCACATATATATGATCAGACAATCCTGTCACATTATAGGTAAAATTTGTAAAATCAAAATCTTCACCTGAATTATCAAATAATTCCAATTGATGCCAAGTTGTATCTGTTCCAGTTTGATATTCGATAGATAAAAATTCTAAACCAGTAGTGTCATAATTATCAAATGCAAAGTCAAATGAAACGGTTACATCCGTCAAGGTGCCTAAAGGGATACTAGGAGCATATAAGCTTTGGTCATAATCTGTTGCAGTCGGAAACCAAGAAAACTTCATGCTAGGAGTCGGGTTTCCTGCAAAATCATCATAAACCCAATTATCACCATCTATCAACCAAAGATCAATCAATCCACCCTCATCAAATGTTTCAATATACGGCACACCAAGTGACATTACATCTGGTGAAGTCCAATAAAGAAAAACTTCCTCATCCCAAACTTCAGCAGAAAGATTTGTAGCTGGGGCAGGGGTAAATGGAGCAGGAGTAGCACAAACAGAGTCAGAAGCAACAGATTCTCCTTCAGTATAAACAGTTTTTACATAGTAACAATATTCTGTTCCATTGGTAAGATTACTATGCGTAAAAGTTAAATTTGTAGTTTCTCCAACCATAGAATTATCAGTCGCATTATAGACACGGTAAGTAGAAAAAGTTCCACAATCAGCTGGGATTTCACGATTTTCTGTTGATTGAGCTGGGAATCGATGGCTCATCAATACTTGATCAGTAATGCTATTGATTTCTTCTTGAGATATCCCCAAATCAGCCATTTTTTGTTGTTCAATTGGCCACACATCTTTAATTGTATTGCTAACAAAATTCTCATTTCTGCCTGAAACAGTTACAGAAATCTCATAATTACCAGTAGCGCCACTATAACCATCAACTATGACATAATATTGACCTGCTTGCAAAGTAACAGATTCTAATAAACTTGGCGTATATGGAGCGGGACTCTCTTCGCAGGTACCAGAAGGACCATCATCGTTATAATGACCTGTTGAAACTGGCATTATGCAATCTCCATCATTAGTAAATATTTCAAGCTTGGTGTCATAATCTGTAAAATCACTACAGAGATTAAATGTGTAAGTTGCAGTCGCACCAACATTGAGGGTATAAGCCACATCTTCTCCTTGTGTGCCAGATACAAGCCAATCATCACCCATTCCAGCATTTGAAGTTTGATGTGTGAATGGGAGTGTTCCAATTTCAAAATCGCCACATCCAAGAGCTCCAACTGGTTCTGCCCAAGAGATGACATTTTCTAGCTCGCCACCAAAGGCTGACACTGCAGACGGTGGGCAGAGATCTTGTCCGAAATGGTTCGACGTAAATAAAAGCACAAAAGACAATGTGAGTATTCTATTTTTTAACATGGTTTTTCTCCTGATGTATTTATTATTTAGACTTATCGCTATTGCTTCAACGATATTGAGATAACATAAGCAGAATTTAGTAAAGTCAATCTATAATTCAAT
>Ga0066611_10001124_pt1 | contig 15127 bp, 17 predicted proteins | sample SaaInlV_DNA_200m_FD_60376 | JGI IMG/M metagenome (GOLD analysis project Ga0066611, IMG submission 60376) | Marine microbial communities from expanding oxygen minimum zones in the Saanich Inlet - SI075_LV_DNA_200m | ecosystem: Environmental > Aquatic > Marine > Unclassified | place: British... | reverse complement strand
CGGCCAGTCGGTTGATTTCAAAGGCCTGGTCTTCCAGATCAAATTCGGCCAGCGTAAGGGGGGAGCCACCAAAAGTATTGGTTTGGATCAGGTCGGAGCCTGCTTTCAGGTAATCCGTGTGAATGTCGCGTACAACATCGGGACGCGACAGATTCAGGACTTCGGTGCAATTCTCCTTGCCCATGAAATCACTGTCGATATCCAGGTCCCGGACCTGGACCTGGGTGCCCATGGCACCATCACACAACAGGACCTGGCGTTGCAGTTGATCAAGGATATTACTCATAGTCGTGATTTCTTTTCTGTCGTTTGGTAAATTGTTCAGGCGGCAATGGATTCGACGGGGCGAAGGCCTAGATTGAGACAAATGGCATAGGAAAGTTCAGCCCGGTTCAGGGTGTAGAAGTGAAAATCCTTGATGCCATTGGCGACCAGGCTGCGGCATTGCTCAGACGCAACCATGGCGGCAAGCAGCTTGCGGCTGTCAGGTTGTTCATCCAGACCTTCAAATATTTCATGCATCCAGACAGGGATGGTGGCACCGCACATTTTTGAAAAGCGCACGACCTGCGAAAAATTTGTAACCGGCAGGATGCCAGGGACAATGGGGACGTCGATTCCGGCGGCACGAACGCGGTCTACAAAACGCAGGAACGTATCGGTTTCAAAAAAGAACTGGGTAATTGCACGGGTTGCGCCAGCATCGATTTTGCGTTTGAGATTGTCCATATCAAATGCTGCGTCGGGCGCATCGGGGTGAAGTTCAGGATAGGCCGCTACGGAGATTTCAAAGTCGCCTACAGTTTTCAGTCCTTTGACAAGATCGACAGCGTGATCGTAGCCACCGGGGTGGGGCGTGTATTGAGGCGCACCATCGGGTGGATCACCGCGCAGGGCAACAACGTGGTTGATACCGGCATTGAGGTACCCTTGGGCAACTTCATCAACTTCTTCCTGCGTTGCGGCGACACATGTCAGATGCGCTGCCGGCTTCAGTGAGGTTTCATCGACGATGCGTTTGACAATGGCATGGGTGCGATCTCGGGTAGAGCCGCCAGCACCGTATGTTACAGAAACAAAACTGGGTGCCAGGGGCTCAAGGCGTTTGACGGTCCGCCAGAGTGCCGCTTCGGTTTTATCGTCTTTGGGCGGGAAGAATTCGAAGCTGACATTGATATCATTGTTTCGTGTCCGCACCAGTTCAGAGATAAACGCTGGTCCACATTCGCAGTCTTTGTTGTTTTCGTTACTCATAACAAGCCACCTGAGTTTTTGATAATAAAATTGAAATACTTATCGCGATGTTCACGAACGTGTTCCCGACCACAACACGACGCTTAGCGGGTCTCCTTCGAGAATAACCGGCGCATCAAACTGCAGGTCAGACTGATTGAACCAGGCGGCGATGTCCGCATCGTCAAATCCGAGACGACGATGGGCGTGATCCTGACGCAGGCTTTCTTCTTCATGTGAAGCAAAATCGATGACAACCAGACGACCGGTTGAACGCATGACGCGGGCCGCTTCGGCAATGACCGCTGCCGGATCATCCGCATAATGCAAGACCTGGTGCAGCGTGACCGCATCCTGGGAGGTGGCTTCGAACGGTAAGTCATACATGTCGCCAAGGCGGACCTGACAATTCTCGAGGCCTGATTTTTCCAGAGCCGAACGCGCCATATTCAGCATTTCATGGGAAAGATCGACGCCAGTAGCGTGCTCGACGCCAGGTCCCATCAATTCGAGTAATCTGCCCGTGCCGGTACCGATATCAAGATAGTCCGTGATGGAAAACCCGTTGAATATCTCGAGAACAGCTGCTTCGACGTCTTCTTCGGGGACGTGCAATTTTCGAATTTCCGACCAGCGACCGGCATTTTGGCGGAAATATTCCGCCGCTGCCTCTTCGCGTTGCTTCTTTACAGCATCAAGACGGGACTGATCACGTAATAATACCGGATCATCTGCCGGGATCTGGGCGATCAAGCTACGGGCAAGCTCACCGGCTTCACCTCGTGCCAGACGATAAAATGCCCATGTTCCTTCACGGCTTCTATTCAGCAAACCGGCATCGCAGAGAAGTTTGAGATGGCGGGAAACCCTGGGCTGACTTTGGCTCAGAATTTGTGTGACTTCGCTGACAGTCAATTCAGCGGAAGTACATAAAGCCAGCAAGCGAAGCCTTGTCGGCTCGGCGGCGGCTCTCAGTCTTGCCAGAAACGTGTCCATGGTAACTCCGATGCATTACCCCGAATGTCTGCACAGGGTTTTTAGCTTACAGATAGATATAAACATATCTTTATGTTTTGTCTATCTGTAATGAGTGTATTAATACGATCAGGGTAGGGAATGTGATTGTGGGCCGTCAGCACCATGAGCGCTGGTCAGGAATTTAAATTTCCATAAGGGCAAATACGCAACACTTGGTATATTTATGGTGCAAAACCACATCACCTGCTGGTATGGCCTTGATCTTTATGGTATAATTTGCCCATGTTTGTGACAAAAAGTTAATTTTGCCGTGAACTGACACTGGTTCGTATGAAACAGTTGTGCTATTGGCTAGGTACCGGAATTTATTAACGAATTTTGTGTATAAGCACGTTCGTATGAGATTCGATGCGTTTTGGGGTTAGATCCTGTTCAAAAGGCAATTTGGTTGCCATGGGTGGGAAAGTCGAATGACAGTAATTGGTCAATCGGCAGCAGGTTACGAAGCGCTGGAGCGCATTTTTGGGGTGATCGATTTGTTTGACGTGTTTGCATATTCAGATCAGATAAAAACCGGTGAAAAACCGGTTATCTCAGATATTGATCGCAGAGCAATTCCGGCCAGCGGCTCGAGCCGATTTGGTCGAATACTGGCCGTTGTCGCTGCTGCCTCGCTGGCAGCTTGTGCTTCGCTTCCCGAAGACCCGGAAGCACGTGCGGAAGCCATCGCACTTAATGATCCAGGTGAATCCATCAACCGCTCAATCTTCGAATTCAATCGCGGTGTCGACACTTTATTTCTCAGGCCGGTATCGGAAATGTACCGGGCAACCTTGCCCCAAACCGGGCAAGACATGGTTCGCAATTTCCTCAACAATCTGAAAACCCCTGTCGTACTGGCAAACGATTTGCTGCAAGGCGAGGGTGAGCGCGCGGGAGAGACATTTGGCCGTTTTGTGTTCAACACGACGGTTGGTGTAGGCGGATTGTTCGATGTTGCCGGTATTGAGCATCATTCCGAAGACTTTGGTCAGACTCTGGCAACATGGGGGGCACCGGAAGGACCCTATATGGTATTGCCACTGATCGGACCTTCTCCGGTAAGAGATACTGTCGGTCTGGTTGCTGATTATTATATTGATCCGGTTGCCCGTTATTTTAACAATGTTGATCGCGGTCACGCGAACTGGGTCCGGGCCGGTTTTCGGGCCATTGATACACGTTCCAGAAACATAGAAACCCTTGACGATATCGAACGTTCGGCGATTGATTATTACGCTACAATTCGCAGCTTGTATCGCCAGCGTCGCAACGACGAAATCATGAACGGGCAGAGTGATGGCACGGTCCCTATGCCTGAAATTTCTCTCGAAACAGAAGATGATGACCTTGACGAAAAATATACTTTGTTGAAAACTGAATAAGCCTTTCAACAACAAGTTCATCCCCCATGATCACTCGCAGAAAATTCCTGACATGTATATTCCTGCTTGCAGCTGTTGCAGGTCTTTCCGGACTCGTGATCCCGGGCGCTGCAGTCGCGAAGGCTGACAACCCGACCGGCTTTATCGCCGATCTCGGTAACAGGGCGATCCGCACGCTTGCAGATACATCTGTGAATGATGCCAGTCGCCGTATGCAGTTTCGTGAATTGTTTTTACTCGGTTTCGACGTCAATACACTGAGCCGTTACGCCATTGGCCGTTATTGGCGCAAAGCGAGCAAGGATGAGCGCAGTGAATATCAACAGCTGTTTACAGATTTTATCGTCGGCACCTATGCTGCTCGTTTCGGTCAATATTCCGGTGAAAAGTTCGCTGTAACAGGTGAGCGCGCAGTCAAGGGCAAGGATACTATCGTGCAGAGCGAAATCATTCGCCCCGCCGGTGCACCTGTTCGTGTCGACTGGCGTGTACGGTTGCGCAAGAACGGATACAAGGTTGTTGATATCATCGTTGAAGGCGTCAGCATGGCGATTACCCAACGCGAGGAATTCGCTTCCGTCATCCGCAGGAACGGCGGCAAGGTTGAAGGTTTGATTTCAGTGCTGAGAAGTAAAACCAGATAGATTTAACCAGGTGGATACAGTGTCCACCTTTTGCCTAATACAATCGGAAAAATTCGTGGTCACTTGATCCAGGTCAAAGATTTTGGCCACCAGATCGGTATGTTGGTGTCCTTGTGGACGCGCTTGTCTGCGTCATTTATTACGAGGAATTCATCGAATGCCAAGACCCGAAAAGCATGTTTTTGTTTGCACCCAGTCCCGTCCCGCCGATCATCCCAAAGGCAGCTGTGATGCACGTGGTGCTGCGCCCGTCATTGACGTCTTTCGCTCGGAAATGGAAGCCCGCGATTTGTGGGGCCGTTTCAAGGTGAGTTCCACTGGCTGCATGGGTGTATGTGAACAAGGACCTGTTGTGCTGGTTTATCCTGAAGGCGTCATGTACCGCCAGATTACGGCAGAGGATGTCAACACGATCATTGATGAGCATCTTCTTGGTGACAAACCTGTCGAGAAACTAATGGTCCCGGCTGACGTCTGGTCTTGACCATTTGAACATAGTTGAACGGGATCATTTGAACCTGGTGTTCCTGGTGGCGATCACCAGGCCATTTGATCCCCGAGACCGTGTTTGTTGAACAATCGAACAAGTTCACCAGATTTTTTCAGTTTGTCGAACAGAACTTCAAGCTTCTCAATTGAAAGTCCGCAGCCTGACCTGATGAGAGCTTTCAAGCTATAAATCTGATCGGGTTGATTGGACACCATGAGTTGCTGTTGCAGGCCCGGGTTTCTTACGAAATGTGATGCCAGCCAGGATTTTGTAACCACGGCCAGATCTGCTCTGCCGTTCAGGACAAGACGAATGTTAGCTTCGTGACTTCGTGACAAGCTGATATCAAAATTGCGTTTTAACCATCTGGCGTCCGTGTTGAATCCGGCAAAGCCATAATGATACCCGGCGAAGGCCGCAATTTTTCTATCTTTGATGTTTTTGAACCAATCTTGTCCCCGGTCTGGTCTTGCGCGGGCGACATATACTTCGCCACCGCCAATTATTTTTCTGGTCACCGAATAACTGATGCTTCTGTCTCTCCAGCCCCATTCGGGCATTTCGAAGAACACCATATCTGCATGGCCGGTTTTCAGGTCGCGGTAACGACGCAACGGTGTCGTCAAATTGAATTTGAAAGTGAATTCGTTTTGCACAGCATTCAGGGCTGAAATCAAATCCAGGGTCAGGCCGTTGCTTTGGTTTACGATGAATGGAGGGAAAATATAGCCGGCGACATTAATATTCGTTGCTGCGTTTGCGGCGCCAGTTGGCAACAAGCCCAGGCTGGCAACGCCAAAAACCAGAAACATTACCGTCTGCACCAAAACCCTCTTTGGCAAACTACTGAAACGATCCAACTGCCAAGCACCTTCCAATACACTACCGGACAAAAATGATATTTGACTATAGATAACGCTATGACCCGTCATTGTAAGCAATTATTTTTGAATACAACCAAATTCATGGCTCTTGAGTGTGGTTCGGAGAGATATTCGCAAAATAGCAAATAGTCAGGGAAGTTGATTCTGAAAGCGCTGGATTTGCAGCTCGCCAGCATCGCAGGTCGGTCTGTATCTCTCCGCCGCCAGATGCAAAAGAGGTCGTGCAGGCACCTCTGCGGCGATTTCGAGGATCATTTTGCGTCTTACGGCACGTGCGAAGTCCTGAAAACCGTTTGCCACAATGACAAATGCGCCAAAGCCACCGACGACACAATCTTCGTAATACAGGTCCAGGTTTGGCATCGGCACAAAACCAAAAGGGCCGGGCCGATTGTTGATGATGGGTAATCCATTGATAGTTACCCCCTTGGCAACGGCCCTGTCCCTGGCAGACGGGGCATATCCGCCGGAATTATTAGGGCCATCCCCTGATATATCGATCACCTTGCGATGGGCACCAAAGCCGTTGTTATCGAAGCTGGCGACGGCATAGTCGATAACTGTACTGATGGACGTCCACATGGCCCGGCGTACCGGGGGTTCAGCAACGGCCCTGGCAAAGGCTTCGGCACTGGCCTCGTCAGAAACCTCGGTCCAGTCCACAAGTGTCGTCTGGAACAAATCGCCTGCCCATTCAACGTAAGTGATGGCGATGCGACCATAGCGTCCGCGCTGGATCGTCGCGATGACTTCCGAGTGGCGGATGGCGTTGATGAAGCCGGTCCGTTGCAAGACGGCTTCTTCCTGATCCATGCTACCTGAAATGTCAGCAGCCAGAACCAGTTCCAGATCGACCTTGCGGTCTGCAGAGATGCCGGGGCTCGCAAAAATAAAAATGAACAGACTCAGGGCAACAGGCAGGGCAGACGAAAGTGACAGTAAACCGAAAAGACTTCGGCCCAACATAATTGTCAGCCTGACTTTCGGGCAGCCAGGAATGCGACACCTTCTGTACCGACATATTCAGTATGCGGTGTCCCGGCATCAAGTGCATCGTGATCACCGACCTGGCAGATTGATGTTCTATCCGCACACACGATCTTTAATTCACCGGACAAGACATAAATCCGGGCCGTAAAATCGTGCGTATGTTCTTCGTTTATCAGACCAGCACCCCATTCCACTAATGCCGGTTCTGCAAAGCCATCTCGCGATGCCAGATCACGAAACTCCTGTTCTGTCATATTCGCCCCCTATTTAAAGATCAGGTTTGGCAACCATGTCACGATAGACGGAAACAGCCAGATCGTGAAAAGGGCAAATACCTGAATACCGATGAATGGCATGACACCCCGATAGATGTCTGCCGTGCGTACGACGTCTGATGCTACGCCGCGCAGGTAGAACAAGGCAAATCCAAAAGGCGGCGTCAGGAAGCTGGTTTGCAAATTAATGCCGATCATGACGCCGAGCCACAAGGGGTCAAAGCCCAGGGCAATCAGGATAGGCCCAACGATAGGCACGATCACAAAGATGATCTCGATGAAATCCAGGAAAAAGCCCAGGAAGAACATGACGACCATGACCAGCAGCAAGGCCATGTTGGGGCCACCCGGCAAATCACGCAGGAATTCCTCGACCACTGTGTCGCCGCCAAAGCCCCTGAAAACCAGCGAGAACATGGAGGCGCCGATCAGGATGACAAAGACCATGGAGCTGATCTTGGTGGTCTCGCGAGAAACAGTCCGCAAGATATCAAGACTGAAGGCACCTGTGCGCCAGGCCAGGAAGGTTGCCCCGACGGCACCAACTGCTGCGGATTCGGTCGGAGTGGCGATGCCAGTCAGGATAGACCCCAGAACAATGGTGATCAGGAACAGCGGCGGGAAAATAATCCTGAGAATGCTCCATATATTTACTTTGCTGCCACTGCCGCCTTCGGGCTCGATAGCAGGGCAACTTTCCGGGCGTACAAAGGTCATCAGGACCACCCAGCCAAGGTAAAGCGATACCAGCAACAGACCCGGGATCAGGGCACCGGCGAACAGATCAATGGCGGTAACCGGCTCCGGCACCAGATTACCTTTAAGTTCTGCAGCCTGTTCGTTGGCACCCTGCAGGATATCACCCAGCAATACGAGAACGATGGAAGGTGGAATAATCTGACCCAGCGTGCCCGAAGCACAGATCAGGCCTGAGGCCAGTTTGGGATCATAGCCTGAACGCAGCATTACAGGCAGGCTCATCAGGCCCATGGTCACAACTGTCGCACCAACGATGCCGGTCGACGCGGCCAGCAAAGTGCCGACGATGACAACGGAGATACCCAGACCGCCGCGGGTGGCACCGAACAGACGGCCCATGGCTTCCAGAAGTTCCCCGGCCAGGTTGGATTTTTCCAGCATTACACCCATGAAAACAAACAAGGGCACAGCGACTAATGGCTCATTCTTCATGATGCCAAAAATCCGCAGCGGATAAACCATCAGCATGCCGGAATTGAACAGCTCCAGATGATCGCCAAGAAATGCAAAGAGCAGGGAGGTGCCGCCCAGTGTGAGGGCAACCGGAAACCCCATAATCAACGTCAGGATGGTGACGCCGAACATGACAAAGGCGAGGATTTCGGAGGTCATAGCAGAACTCCTTCGTCGTCGCTGTCGGTAAATTCCGGTTTGTCGTCATAACCCAGCAGCGTTTCGATGCTGCGTAAGGTCAAGGCCAAAAATTGCAGACCGAAGAGCACACAGAATACGGCAATAACCGTTTTCAGCAGAAAGACACCTGGCAAACCGCCAGCTTCTGCCGATTTTTCCATGTTTTCCCAAGACCGTAATATCAGTCGTTCGGAATTGTTGATGTCAGTATCAACACTGGCCCCGCAAGAAACACGCTGCCCACAATATCAACAATGGCTTTGTACCGTTTGCTGGCGGAGCGATAAATAAGGTCGATACGCACATGGCCGTCATGCATCAGGGTGTAGCCTGCTCCCAGCATAAAGACAGTCGCATGGGACCAGACATACAATTCCTGCATCCAGACCCAGCCCACGTCAAACAGGTAGCGCAGCACGACGACGGCAAAAACATCCAGGACCATCGCGACTGTCAGCCAGGAAACACCGCGACCAACCTGTTCATTAATCCAGTCGATCGTGTGGGTAACTAATCTGAGAAATGCCATGACGAATTATACTCTGGAACACAGAAACTGTTGGGATACGAAAAGGGGCGGGATTACATTTTACTGAAATCCCGCCCCGGTATCGCTTAAGACTTGTTCAAAATCAGATTTTTTTGAATGGTGCCGCAACGCGGGCAGCCAGGAAGGCCGCTTCTGAATAGTTTGACCAGTTCAGCATGCCGCTGCGGAAGTCGATAATGTGGTTATACAGCTTTTTCGCATCGGCCGAACGGGATGCGATGTCAGGCACGACAGTCGCCGCACGCTCACCAATGGCTGTCAACAGTTCGTCACTATAGGTACGCAACTTCACACCATTTTCGTTGACCAGCTTGTGCATAGCAGTGTTGTTGATGGCCTGGAATTTGGACAGGATCATCAGGTTCGTGTGGGCCGCGCCGTGAGTGACAATCTGTTTCAGGTCGTCGTCCAGCTTGTTCCATTCCTTCATGTCAAAGAAACCATCCAGGATCGTCGCAGGCTCATGCCAACCAGGATAATAGTAGTTGTTGACGACCTTATAGAGGCCTTTGCCCATGTCGGCTGCCGGACCGATCCACTCGGTACCGTCGATAGCACCTGATGTCAGGGCTGGCAAAACTTCCGAACCTGGCAGCAAGACAACATTAACGCCAAAGGTCTTGAGGATTTCGCCACCCAGACCAGGCATGCGGAACTTCAGGCCTTTCAGATCGGCAACTGTGTTGATTTGTTTGGCGTACCAGCCGCCCATCTGGTTACCCGTGTTGCCCATCGGCAGAAACTTGAGACCCAGCGGGTTGTAGGCCGCCTTGTCGGCCATATCGATGCCACCGCCATAATATGCCCACGCATTTTGCTCTTGCGCTGTCATGCCGTAGGGCATCGCGGCCACAAAGGATATCGAGTCTGATTTTCCAGCCCAGTAATAAGGCGCACCATAGCCCATCTGGGCGGTACCACTTTGAACGGCATCAAGGGCTTCAAACGGCTTGACCAGTTCACCAGCGTGATAAGGCTTGATCGTCAGGCGGCCTTGTGAAGCCGCGCCAACAAACTTGGCGAACTCTTCCAGCGCCTGACCCAGCAGTCCGGCCTTGCCGAAGGCAGAGACGGCAATCCACTGCTTTTTACCAGCAGACAAGGCAGGTGCCGAAATTGTTGAGGCTGCGGCGCCGACAACTGCTGTTGTGGCCGCCTTCTTGATAAATTTACGTCTATCCATAATATTTCTCCCACTTGTGATTCTTGTGATTGGCACCCGGATTCTATGATCTTTTAGGGTGGTATCAGGTGTTTATTTTGTTCCGAAAAAGCCTACACCCTGGCTGCAATCGGATAGCAGACGGTGCCACGAAATAGGCTCTTTCGCAACAAAGTTCACACACTTTGTGCTGATGATATCGACCTTGTGGAACAAGTCCCTACAATGGTTGCAGGCTTTGTGATCGGGAAATGGATATGAACGCTGAAATATATGACCAGACCTGCAACAAACTGGGCGAGGGTCCTTTATGGCACCCCGAGCGGGAGGAATTGTTCTGGTTCGATATCGAAAACCGCTTCCTGTACCGACGAGACGGAGAAATACTGGACAAATGGCACTTTGATGAACCGGTTTCGGCGGCGGGTTGGATTGATCAGGAAACCTTGTTCGTCGCCACTGCCACTTCACTTTCGACGTTCGATATTTCCAGCGGTAAAAGTGATCCCGTGGCCCCGGTTGAACAGGACAATCCCCTGACGCGCTCAAATGACGGACGGGCAGACCCCTTTGGCGGCTTCTGGATTGGTACCATGGGCATTGGCCATGAAGTCGCTGCCGGTGGCATCTATCGATACTACCGCGGTGAAGTGCGCCAGCTTTTTACTGACATCACTGTGCCAAATGCCATCTGTTTTTCGCCCGATGGCAACTTCGCCTGGTTTGCTGATTCAATGCGTCAACAGATTATGCGCCAGCGACTGGATACAAAGGATGGCTGGCCCCTGGGTGATCCCGAAATATTTATCGACTTGACGGGCAAGAAATTTGGCCCTGATGGCGCTGTCGTTGATGCTGCCGGAAATTTGTGGAATGCCTGTTGGGGCGGGTATTCGGTTGCCTGTTATTCGCCGGAAGGGGATTTGATCGAGACCTTGTCGCTGCCAACGGCATTGATTACGTGTCCGGCTTTTGGGGGCCCGGATTTATCGACTTTGTTTGTTTCATCGGCCTGGGTTGATTTGAGTGACGAAAAGCGCGCCGAACAACCTGCCGCAGGACAAACATTTGCGTTTGAAGGTGCAGGTGTCGGCCAGGCCGAGCATCAGGTTATTCTTTGAGACAAAGATAGACGGATAAAACCGGGCAATGGGTTACCAGGGCAGTTCAGTACCGTCGTAATTGTAGAATTTGCCACTGTCGCTTGTGCGTAGCTGGAAAAACAGGTCCCGCATGGCCGAAACACTTTCATGGGCGGTGAGAGTTGCCTCACGACCCCCCATATCTGTCCGCACCCATCCCGGATGCACCGATACAGTCGTAAGCCCCCTGGCTTTGGTTTCGAGGGCCAGACATCGCATAGCCATATTCAGCGCGGTTTTGGACGACCGATAAATCATCGAACCACCGCTGGTCGTATCCCCGATGCTGCCCATACGGCTCGAGATCATCACGACAAGTTGCATATAGCTTTCGCTGACATGTTCCATGAAGGCTTCGGTGACTTTCATGGGTGCAAAAACGTTGGTCTCCATGACTTCGGCCCAGCTGTCGTAGTCCATGGTTCCGACATCTACATCACGGCGACCACTGATTCCGGCATTATTGATCAGGATATCAATCTCTTCACCGCCCAGTTCATCAGCCACGGCCTTTATGCTGGCCTGATCCGTCGTATCCATTTTGTGAACCGAAAGTTTGACCCCCGGGGCCGTCGACAGGGTTTGCAGATCAGATGCCTCAGCCGGATTTCGACAGCAGGCATAAACCTGCCAGCCATCCGAAGCATATTGACGGGCAAATTCAAGGCCGAGGCCGCGACCGGCGCCGGTGATCAGGACTGAATCCATGTTGATAATTCCAGGGCCTGGTATTTTCCAGGACGAGTGACCAGAACAAAGCGTTTGTTAACTTGCGGTTGCCTTGCGCAACCGCTTGGTGAGAAGCTTTACCAATGCATAAGTTAGCAGATCAGAATTCTCCAGACTACGGTCAATTTCTTCCTTGCTGAAGACGGCACAGCTTACGGTCCCCCTGGCAATGGCAGATGCTGACCGTGGTTCCTCGTCAACCAGGGCCATTTCTCCCAGGAAATCGCCTTGTGCAAGTGTTTCAACAACATCCTGATTGCCATCTTTTTCAATGACAATATCTACTGAACCCGTTCGGATGACATAGGCTTCATCGCCTGGGTCACCGACATTGAAAATGACTTCGCCATCTTCAAAATCCCGGAAATTCCATTCGTCGTCGGCGCGCATCTCCGCCTCTCCCCCTGGTGAATCTTCCATGAGACCAGCTTAGCGCTGACTGCCCTTCGGGTCCAGCCTGTGTAAGTACGTGCCTGGTAACAATGAAGGAATGCCCCATGTCATATCGAGCAGAACAGGAGACAAGTGATGTCATTGACGGAAATGAAATGTGTACCCTGCCAGGGCGGTATGCCGCCCATGAGCGAAATTCAGGCCAAGGTTTTCCTGGCGCAAACACCAGCATGGTCACTGGAGGAAAACGCTACCCGAATAACGCGGAAATTTGAATTTGCAGATTTTGTTGGTGCTCAGGTTTTTGTCAACAAGGTGGGTGATCTGGCGGAAATGGAAGGCCACCATCCGGACATCAGTTTCGGCTGGGGTTACGCCCACATCATGATCTATACCCACAAGATTATGGGTCTACATGAAAACGATTTTATCCTTGCAGCCAAAATCGACGAATTGGATATGTGAGTTTTACGGAGTTGAAATCGCCGCAAAGGATATTTGAATCAAATATAGGTATGAGTCTTTAAAATTGTAATAATTAAATAAAAACTCGCAATAATAGTGTTTTGTTGAGAAGATTGAACTTCTATTTCATCAACTCAATGGAGAAACACCATGATTGTTAAGAATCTGAACGATTATCCGACACTTGATTATGTTTATAATCGCCTGTCCGCTGTTCCAGTTGTTGTTCAAATGAGACCTGCCACATCATCTTTTTGTGGGTACTGGATGTCGTCACATTTCGATGAAAATACAGGTCTTGATGAAAAGCCAAATGGGTTGGTTGCGTTTCAGGATGGCAACTTTATTACTTCCTCGTTGATCGGAAATGACGATGCAAGTAAGGAACCGCCATTTCTCTGGACAACTTTCCAGGGAGACAACCAGTTTGCGATGAAAACCGTGAGAGAAGTTGAAGATGATATTGTGCGTATCACGACATCATTGAATTCAGGTTTCGGAGATGACAAAAATCGCCTCATTTCAGAAACAGATGAAGAATCGAATGAAACGAAAATTAGTCAGGTATTCCAGATATTGGGAAGCGATGTCGACACCAAGACGATCAAGAACGAAATTCTTTGCTCGGGTTTTGACAAGACCGGACAAGCAATTCCAACATTCCCGGACACCAACGGGCTTGTGGCCGGTTTGCAGCGCCTCTACACGACCTCCAATTTCACGAGGAAGGCTTCAATCGTTCCTGATGGGGTGTCTATATCCGATTTCGGCACGGTTGGGGCTTTTTGGGATTCATGGGGAGACGGAATCAAAACGGCACTTACAGCCGCAGGCGGTTTAGCCGGCGGAATCATCGGGTCTGCAGCAGGGCCTGCAGGTACGCTAGGTGGCGCTGCAGGTGGAGCAGGCATAGGGGCGGCAGTAGGAGATGCGTTACTTCCTAACTCCTGGTTCTGAATAGCATATAGCTTCTCGCGGTCAGGGCCATTTTTGGGCCCTGACCGTATTCGCCAGAAAAATAAGATTTCCGCCTTGATCAAGAAATTTCAAGTACCACTTTTTGAACTGAAACCTGCTTCTCAATAAAGCATGGACACGGCTAAAACGACGGCGGCGTGCAGGCGCTGATGACAACGCAGTCTTCATCGCTGGTGTTGCGAAAGCGGTGGGGCAGGCGGCTGTCGAAATAATAAGCCTCACCTGGTCCCATGAGCTTGCGTTGGTTGCCGACCGTTAATTCCATCTGGCCCTGAATAACGACGCCGCATTCTTCTGCTTCGTGGGATAACATGGCCCGGCCGGTGTCCGCACCTGGTGCATAGCGTTCATGGATCATTTGCAGGGCCTTGTCTGACAGGTCCCTGCCAACCTGCCGATATGATACGGCCCCCCCGGCGATTTCAAGAAGATCTTCCGCGGCAAAAAATATCTTCGGTCCCTTGTTCACATCACCGGCAAAAAAATCTGCCAGTGTCACGGGAATGCCGTCGAGCACTTTTTTGAGGGATCCCACCGACGGGCTTGAGCGGTTTTGCTCAATCAGCGAAATCATACCATTGGTGACACCCGCCCGGCGGGCCAGTTCGCGCTGGGATAATCCGTGGCTTTCCCGCATGCCCCGCAAGCGGGCGCCGAGGTCAAATCCGTATTCCTGATCGGCGTTGGGCTCGATATCTGACATAACAATTACCGACTTTGTTGTTTAATATAATAGACATAATAGGGCATTGATTAATATATAGCGACAAAAATCCACCAGATTTGTGAAAAGTGTTTAATTTATTTGATATCTATGATATCGCAGTTTCAACAATTTTTCTTCACATCATGTCTTCAAAGGGGAACCTGTGATGAGCACGCCAACAAATCCCAATAATCTTGAATCTTTCTGGATGCCGTTTACGGCCAATCGTCAATTCAAGGCCAATCCACGCATGTTTGTTGGTGCCAAAGACATGCATTACACAACAGCAGAAGGACGCCAGGTCCTGGATGGTACCGCCGGACTCTGGTGCTGTAATGCTGGTCACAATCGGGCACCTGTTGTCGAAGCCATCCAGAAGCAGGCTGGTGAAATGGATTACGCCCCTGCTTTTCAGATGGGCCACCCCAAGGCGTTTGAACTGGCTTCCCGTCTGGCCGAGATGACACCTGAAGGCATGGACCACGCCTTTTTTACTAACTCAGGTTCGGAAGCTGTGGATACGGCGCTGAAAATTGCCCTGGCCTACCATCGCACCCGTGGTGACGGAGCCCGGACCCGCTTGATCGGACGTGAGCGCGGCTATCATGGCGTTGGGTTTGGCGGCATTTCGGTCGGTGGTATTGTCACCAATCGCAAATTCTTTGGCTCTTTGTTAAACGGTGTGGATCATA
>Ga0066611_10001113_pt1 | contig 15185 bp, 3 predicted proteins | sample SaaInlV_DNA_200m_FD_60376 | JGI IMG/M metagenome (GOLD analysis project Ga0066611, IMG submission 60376) | Marine microbial communities from expanding oxygen minimum zones in the Saanich Inlet - SI075_LV_DNA_200m | ecosystem: Environmental > Aquatic > Marine > Unclassified | place: British... | reverse complement strand
AGCAGACTGCTTTAACCGTGCAATAGCACCATGTTCAACATTTTCACCAGCAATCTCATCTTCCTTTTCAAGTTTCATAAGTACTTCTCTATATCTTACAAGAAAAGCATCTCCTTTTAATTTTGACATTTTACGTAGACTTATTGTTTTTATATATCCGCTTGCATGTGGGTCTAATTTACATTCTCTAATAGTTCCAAGTATTTGCTCCCTAAAAGCTTGCTCTAAATGTTCAGATGTTATATCTTCTGGTCTTGAATGATCAACAAATGCCATTGTTTTATCTAAGTATCGCTTAGCACTAGTTACTACAACAGCAGTAGGGATTGGAGAACTTTCATACTCACTTGCATTTTTAACTCTTTCAATATATCCAAGTCTATCTTTGGCAAATGCAACCTGATCCATTTTCTCTGCTCTCAGGCCACTTTCAAGTCTTTTCATGCTAGACCTTAACTCTAATGCATTATCAGGACTAACATCAAATTCACCAGACTCCATTCGCGACATCTGAGCACCAACAATTACATTCCATTTTAAAGCAGTTTCTTGCGCGACATAATTAACTCTTTCAGATAAATCTTTATACTCTTCTTTCGATCCCAATCTCATTAATTGAACTCTTATAGCCATATCTACTGTATGTTTCTCCTTATCTACATTATGAGGCTGTGAAAGTTCTTTAAAATCAGTTAGAAATCCTGCCCATTGAGAAAGTATTTCATTCCTACTTGGACTTTTTTTGAGTATATTTTCTCTCTCTTCAAATAAGGATGACTTTTTCAGAGTAAGCTCTACTATCTGTTCTGCTGTTAGAAAACCATCATCACCTGGCTCTTTTTTTTCTGCTACTTTAATTTTATTATCAATATTGTCTATTTTACTCTGATATTGGTCAAAAACTCCATCTCTAAACTCTTCTATTTTTTCTATCATCTTAAGTAAGCTAGTAAATGCTTCAGTGGTTATACTTCCAATCGCTTGCCGTTCTTGACGTTGTTTTTTAGTCATTGCACTTCTATTGCTGCGTACACCTTCAACTATTCCAGTTAAATCCATATTCCCTAATTCTTCACCAAGCTCTTTTTTGATATCTTCATAATTTATTAGGCTCAAAGTTTCGCCAACAGCTCCATTCCTACCAGATCTCCCTATTATTTGCCTATGATCTCTATCTTGAGCTAAGTGTAAATTTAAAACCAGAAGTCCGCTTGGATGGTCCTTACCATTTTCTAGCTTAGGCTTAAAATCTGTACCTCGGCCCATTATTGGTGTTGTAACAGTTATTGTTCCAGATTCACCAGCATTATCTTTAGCTTCTTTAGCTGAAATTATCTTAGGTGGCATTGAAATTATTTGTTTACTTTCACTATCCCATTGCAAATAATGTATTTCGGCCCTTTTACCATTGAAAATTTGAATTCGTAATGGAAGCATTTTTTTATTTTTTGAGTCTTGTTTGAAACTATCTAAAATCATTTCAAATTTTCCTTGTGAACTTTCCATATCCTTACAAACAAGAACTGATGGCATTTTTTTATTTTTTCTTATTTTTTCTTTTAACGTATCCATTATCAGCATATTATGTGCTTCAGTATCCTGGGTAAGAACAGCTGAGTTATCTTGGCGATGCGACATTCTATGTGGAGAAATTTTGGTCATCTTAAAACCATACACAGTTTTTTGCTCTAAACGCTCTGCTTCAGAGCCAATAGTTCCCGTCATCCCCCAAGTTGTGTCAAAACTATCAATAAAATCTTTGGCATTAGTTGATGCCAAATGGGTTGTTTCGGCCTCTATTGGAAATGTACCTTCACTTTTACCTGATGCATTTAGACGAGCATGCATAAATTGATGGATCCCATCACTCCATTTAGCATCTCTACTAACAGAGCCATGAATTATAATTCGTGCATTTGCAATTCCATCATCATCTTCCTCAACCACAAAATCGGCACTTCTATCTCCTAATTTTTCATCTCTATATTCCCCAAAACCTTGAAGATTTTTTGCAGCTAGCGCGGCATCTAGCCAACTATCTATTTTTACATCCAGATCTGCTCCACCACCCAAAATCCTTGCAAATATTTCTTTTTCGGAATCTTTAGCATATTCATTAATGTAACGTTTAAGATTAGCAATATCATCTTGACGATCTGCGTTTGTATTTTTAAATGCCGAGGTGTCAATGAAGTTATTTATATATGTATACACCCATGGATATGGACTCTTATTATCTGTGGTTTGGCTACCGCCAACATTACCAGCATATTTATATTGAACTGTATCATCTAACGTTGTGAAATCAGCTTCATCTAATACAAGTGCTGATTTACCTCTAACTTTTAACGTTCCGTCAACCATCGTTCTAGACTTAAACAATGACATATCAGAAACAGTTGAATAATTTATACCCCCGACCTGATATTCACCAGCGTCACTTTTACCATTTATTAAACTTGCTCTAGCACCGATCAATTCAAAAAAATCTTTATGCTCCTCCATTCCTTCTTGAGCAAGATCCATATTTGATGTACACACATTAACAGTGTCACCATCTAACCATCTTAATCCTGCATGTAAGGCTGCTATATGTGATTTTCCCTGCCCTGTTTCTATCTCTGACAAATGCATATTGCCTTGCTCTATAGAGTTCAACAAACTAATTATTTGTGATGTATAGGCAAATACTCCAGCAAAAGAATCATCTCTTGTACTGCGACATAAAGATTCTCGCATAAGAGCTATAAATATCAGCTGATTTCTTTCTTTACCTTCTTGACTTGTTGCAGAATTTTGAGCAACATTTCGACAATTATCTATATATTTTTTAATTTCATTATCAGTCATCTCCAATACTGGTTTTGCCCTTCCTAGTCCTTCAATCTGTGGCAAGGGTAAATCTTTCCCAATACCATTTATATACATCATATTAGAAGATAATTTTCTTCGAGCATTCAAGTTTAGAGGGAGTTCTGGGTTTCCTGATACATTTTGTAGCTCATCAATTACTCTTAATATTTGGCTTTCATCAAAATGACTCCATGATTCAGCTTCTTGTTTACGAGTTGACAACCCTTTTTCTACATATTCAGCCTTTAAAGCCTCAATTTCAATATCACCATTAAGATAACTAATAAGTGTTTCATAAGGCAAGTTAAGACCATTTAGCTCACTGCTATTAAATTCACCAATTAATCTATTTAGTTCTTCTCTATTTGGGCTATCTTTTAAAAGTTTTACCAATGCCTCATTAAATTTTATTTGTCTTGATATTTCACCAGCATCATCTACAGATAAATCCTTACACGATGATAAAAAATCGAAAACATCAATGTCTGAATCGTTAGCTATATCACCATATGTATCAACAAGATTTAGTATGGTTCCATCACCATTAGCCATGCGGCTAATTATTTTTTCAATTTTATCATTTTTGAAATCATCTGAACCATATAAACTTCCAAGCTTTTTCAATGATGAATAACTTTTATTAACTTCATCTAGACTTCCATGTTTATAAGCCTTATTTATAATTTTCACAATAGAGTTCAACATGCTAGGTGGCGTAGTCGCAAATTCATCTATAATTTTATTTATAATACCTAAACGTCCAGCACCATCAGGTCCCCCATTAACAGCATCATGATTAGCTGTTTTCAATAAAAGCTGCTTGGTTTCATGGCTAGCAGGAAGGCTTAATATTTCTCTAACATCGAGCAAAAACCCAGGTTTTTCAATAACTCCTCCATTTTCAACACCAGACATTACTGATGCAAATTCTGCTTCAGGAAATTTTTCCAATGGATTTGCATCAATATAATCAATAAAAACCTTAACCAAGTTGTTTATATTAGATAAGCCAACTTTATCTATGTCTACAATTGCTGATAATGATGAACAGACTTTATTAAGACTTTTTTTATCTTTTTTACCAAGAGCTAATAAATTATATGCTAGCATTGGATAACTACCTGATTCAGCATGCACTAAAACTCCATGATTAAGCGCACTTTCAATTCCAGAACCATGACTTTTCGGTGGCGAAAACCTTATGAATATGTTTTCAACCATCCGAGCAACTCTACGTGCTGCTTTATCATCACCAATATCTTGGCTAACGATCGCTACTCCAGAAGCTCGTGCAGCAGCAAATTCATCTTTAAAGTATTTGGTTATTTCTCCTGCAATTTTATTTTTTATTGCAGATTTGACTAATGCACCTCCAGGAATAGGAGCTGCATCAAGCTGCCTAGTAACTGCATCTGAAAATTTCTTGTTATCCTTATATTCTGCATCACTAAACTCACGGCCCATGCCATATTTATCTGCTTGTGCTCTTAATACTTCTTCAATTGTTCCTAATTCTGCTTTTGGTGGTAGTGGTTTAGAGAATTTGCAATTTGGATGCCTACTTTCAATTTCTGACCGTACTGCCGACTCATCTATTGCATCCACATCCAAAGATACGATGCTATATAGCGTATCTATATCTGGGATTTCAGAACTTTTATCTAAATTAATATCTCCATAAACAGCAGAGATTATAGCCAAGGTTTCTTTTGGTAAAGCCTTTAGTTTTTCAGTAACTTTTTGTGCTAAAAGGGACTCATCTTTAAGAAGCTCTTGTGGTTGAGATTTCCCTAATATAGTTAGTATCGTACTGTTATGCTTGGTTATTGCAACATTTCCATCAGAGTTAACTACCGCTCCAATCATGTCATATTCAATCTCAGAAACAAGTCCACTACTCTCTAAAAAAGTTGTTATGGAATCCATAGTTTCTGATAGACTTCTATCTGAACTACATCCCAACTTATCTCCCATTGAAATAGCTTCTAAGCCATGCAAATAAGCCATACCGTATTTATTGAAATTGCTATCTATTTCAGCTGGCATATCTAATAAGTCATCATTTGAGGCAGTATTAACTTTTTCTGCAATAAATTTATACAATGGTGCTATTTGTTTTATAGTGAGGTCTCTGCCTATATCAACATTTGACAACTTCGCTTTAACTAATACATCACTTGTTATCCTAAGAGCATCTTTTGATTGCTTCATTGGGTTTCTACCAGAAAACTCAAACCCATTTACTTGGTCAAATAATTGGTCAACATGTTCTATACTTGCATAGTTCATGCCTTTTTTACCTGTAGTTCCTAAAGCTACAAGGCCTTGCATATGAAATGCTGATTCTGCTGATTTATGTGTTGCCTCCACTACCTTTGCTTGAATTCTTTTTTCAATTTTTATATAATTTTCATATGGCGCTATATATACTTGTTGCCCAATATAACGGTAATAATCCATAGGAGCCTGCATTGCACCCATTTTAGGATTGGAATTAATAACTGTTGAAAATCTCGACTCATACCCACCATTCAAGACACTTCCTTTGTCAGCAGATATTCTCATCTCCGGGGTAACAAGTCGATATCCATTATGTTTTACTGCATAATATGCAGCACTATTTGAAACATCTACAGCACCAGTTCCTATTTGTTTCATTTGCTCCTTCATATCCGGAGCTTTCTTTACCATATATAGAACTCTGTCCATCATGACTTTCATATTGCCATCGACATACTTAGGAGGCACTCCAACCAACTCAAGGCCATTTCTTTTTAGCTCATCTGTAAAATACTTAAAAGCTTCAAACATTTCGACTTTATCTGCATATAACAGTTCGCTTTCTTGTTTCTTTAGCATTTGTAAAAACCATGTCTTCTCCACAGATGACATTGCATACATTTTTTGCAGGATAACTTCATTATCTGGATTTATTAATAAATTTATATTTTTTTGCTCTTTAGATATTGGGTTAACAAAGAGATCAAGCCATTCATCACCCATCTTATTTTTAATACCATCCAAACTTTTTAAGTATCTAGTTACTCCATTAACACCATATTTCTCTGTTACAAATTTGATTTGATCAGGGAAAGCATTACTTCCTTTATCACCATTCAGATATGCTGAATTTATCGCTGCAACTATTTCTTTATACTCTGGTGTAAATTCATATTCACCATCAGTTTTAACAGCAAGATTTTCAGTTGACACAGGATCTTGCAAACTTAAAACATCTAGTACTGCAGTCCACCAGCTGCTATCTGAGTAATCCCTTCCATCCCATACTGAGGATATATTTCTTCGAATCTCTGTTGAATCTTCAGGAAAGGTTGCAAGCAAATCTATATTTTTTGCAATACTTCTCTCATAATAATCTTGTTTCTTTATTTTTATCGTTAATGGATTTACTCTGGCACTATCCTCAACTAATTTTTCTTGCTCATAATCAATAATATATGTATCTTGACGACTAGTCGCCCCTTTAACTTTTTTAATAATAAACCCTGCGGGCAAATTATCCTCAGAAAAAGATCCTTTAAATTGCCCAACATTACTTATTATTTTAACAAATGCAGCATCAGTCAAACCTTGTATTGATTTATCAAGACGTGAAATGGTTCTTGAGCTTTTAATCTCTAATGAGCTGCCAAAAATTAATTCAGCAAAAGTATCACTATTACCACCGCCGTCAACTTCACACTCAAGTTTCATGCCATTTAACAGTGTTTTTGATGACACTCCTGAAACTGCAAGCTTTGTTCTTATTGCATTTGAAGATAAAAAATCTAATCCATGATATGCCCCACGATACTCTTCAATATCCTCAAGATTTCTAGAACTATCAAAACCATCAAGCATATTTTCTCGTTCTTGCATCATCTCCTGCTCTTGCTCTTGCTCTTGCTCTTGCTCTTGTTCTTGCTCCTGTTCTTGCTCTGTTGTCATCTCAATATCAAGCACCGCAGATAAAACACCATCTTTACCTAGACGTGGCGCTCCAGGTCCACCTTCCTGCCCTGTGAAATCAACCACGCCATCCAATGCTTTGTTATTTTTATTCCTTAAATTTCTTCCAGCTATCGTTAAACATTCTTGTAGATCTTTTTCTAAAGCACGTCTTGTATCCAACTCATCATAACCATCACCATTAACCTTAATCTTCAATGCTAAAACTATTTTTTCTTCTTCTAAAAATCTCTTAATCTCATCTATATTTTCAGCAAAAAAACCAATCTCGCCACGTTCGGCATAATCAGGTATGTCTATTACCTCAACTCCATTTAAATTTGCCTGCCTAATAAAATCCTTAAATTTTTCAAGATCCCCAACTATTTTAAAACTTCCAAGAGAAAACTTTCTAAATGGTGAACGAATGCCTATACTAAACATTTCTTTTAATGTATCAAGAGCATGGTCATCACAATAAGTACTATCATTATCAGCCCAATTGCTAAGGTCAAAATTTAATGTTTCTAGAATTTTAGAACTTTCAAGTGCCTCTTTATTTTCCTGATAGTATCTTGTGAAATTTTCGAGCCATGGTATGGCTTGTCCTTTTAGAGCTATTGATATATTGTTAGCATCAACAGCTCTGGTCATGGACATTGCACTATACCCAAATGATGTTTCAAATAATTCCGACTCAATTTGTGCCGCTATAAATTTATCCCAACACTCATTCACACTTAGCGCTTCTATTTCTGCTGCTAATTTTTCTTTAAGATTTATATTAGCTGCTTCGAATTCATCATCAACACCATTACGTTGATACTTCATTATATATAAAGCCTCTATTATCATCTTTTTCTGTTGTGCAATATTGAGTTCTTCTTCAGTAGTTGCCATGTCTAACTCTCATCTCCATAGATATCTATTTGACATGGAATAATGGTTTCTAGTTCACTATTTGTAGCTACAAAAATAGATTTTTAGTTTTGCTAAGACATATACTGCCTTTTGTCTTTTAAAAAGATTATATTGCACCGACCTACACTCTATTTACCCTAATTACCAGTAAAATATACTTCAGTCGGTATGTATACACACCGATATAACCACTTAATAGTGGTACATACAAATTTTCAGGATAGATAAGGTAATGATTTTTCAAAATTAACCTAGGAGCACAATTTTGTTGTTTTTTTTTATTTTAATTACTAAATGTAGTTTGAATTTATATTATTTCAGACAACTGCTTTTCCAACCGCTTTATGGATATTTTTTTTGAGGTTTTAAGTGTTTGTGCAAATAGCGATATTCTCAATTCCTCTAAATCCCACCTAAAATCAGCCACTTTCCCACCACGATATGAAGACTCAACAGACAACTCATTCATAAATTTCTCAATACTTTTTATATGTATTTTGTCATTAGTGTAGTTTTCTGACAATTTTTCTAAGCGATGCTCAATTGCTTTCAAATACGTCGGGTATCGGGTGATTGCGGTAAATGAGCTTTTCAATAAAAAATTAGGCGCCAATAATAAAGTCATTTGTGCGTTCAAATCTGCTATTGATTCTGGATACCTAGTTGTTATTATTTTAGTTAATTTGCCTTTAATAATATTTAAAATATTCAAAGACGATTCTGTTAATAGTCTTAACTTATTAAATATTGGAATAATTTCATCATGCTTTTGTGTGAATCTCAACTCAAACTCATTTTCACTTAAAATTATGTCCTGTTCATCCGTCATTACATGCAAGTAAGTAGCTAGTATCATTTGGTTCGGTAATTGCTCATTATGTGCTTTAAATATAAAATTTTGTTTTTGGGAGATTTGTTTATGTAAATATTTAGGTATTTTATCATCCAAATTGCACATTAATTTGCAGATTCCAATATTATGCTCAATAATACCATCACTACTTGTTAAATAGTTTTTTAGTTTAATTTTACCATTAGAAAAAATAATTTTTAAATAATTATCAACGGTAACTTTACCCACTTCAACTTTAACAGGTTGAAGTAAATCTCCAAAATCCCAACTATCATATTCTACTGATAAGATTGGGAGTATACTTTCTTTTTTAGAGCTCGATGGTGGTATGCTTTCTAAATCCTGCTTTAACTTTGTACAAAGCTTATTAAAATCTGTCTCAATTTTAATGATTTCACCATAATCATCAATAACCGCTATATGCATTTTTAAATATGCAGGTATATGTTCAAGGCTCCATGATGATAACGGTATATTAACTCCCATTATTTGATTAATTTGTTGCCCTAAATATATTAATAAATTTTTATGTTTTATTTTTTCACTGGAACATCTTTGATATAAGCTATTGGCAAGTGTTGGTATTGGGCTTACTTGTAAACGATATTGTTTAGGCAGAGATTTGAGTAATTGTAATATTTTTTCCTGTAAAAATCCTGGGACCAGCCAATCAAAGGCATCTTTATTAAAATCAAGTAAATCATTAGCAGGAATTTTAACTAAAACTCCATCTTGAGCTCCATTAGGGGCAAAGGTATATTCAAGTGAATATTCCTTACCTGACACATTTATATGGTCGGGATATTCAACTTTTATTTTTTCTCTTTCTGGTGGGTACTTATAAAAATTATTTATTATGAATAGTAAAGTATTTTCCTCTGCAAAGTCTAACCATTTAGAAAAAGATTTTTTATTTGTAACATTTTCTGGTATATGCTCAGAGTACAGTTCAACCAACTGCTCCTCATCCACCAACAGATCTGTACATCGTTGCCGATTTTCAAGATCTTTAATCTCTTGTATTAACTTTCTATTATGGATAAGAAATCTCCATGAATCAGCACCTTCATCTCTAATTATCATATGTAGTATCATAATTTTTTTACATACGCTTGGCTCTATACTCTCATAATTCACTTTCTTATCTTTATATAAAATTAATCCAAAAATACTTGCTTGCTCTTTTGCTATAACTCTACATGAAGTTTCTTCCCATATAGGGTAACTATAACTATATTTCAATAAATGCTCAGCAACTCTAATAATCCACTCAGGCTCTATTTTGGCTACAGTTCTAGCATATGTATTAGATGTCTCTATAATTTCATTAGCTATTATCCATTTTGGCTGCTTTTTCTTTAAGTTTGATCCTGGAAATATGTGAAACCTCTTACCATTAGCACCAATATAATCTCTATCCGGGCTCAAATTGCCTATATTAGTACAAAGGCCGGTGAGAATAGATATATGCATTAACTCATCATTTTCATTCTCAGAGTCCATCTTCCAGTTGCACGACTTGCAGGCATCAATTAATTGATTATATACATCAAGCCATTCTATAGAGCGTTGATAAGATATAAAATTTTCATGACATAGTTTTTTAAACTTATTAACTGACAATTGACTTTTATTTTCAATTAAAAATTTCCATATTAATAATATACTAGAAAAATCAGATGTTTGCGTTGCAAACTGTTTATGCGCAACATCAGCTAAATCTCTATGTTCATTTGGCCGATCACGAACATCAGCTATAGATAAGTTTGCCACTACAATAATAACGCTATGTAAAATATTTAATGAATTGGCACTATATAACATTACACCTAGCTGTGGGTCCAGTGGGAAATTTAATATTGTTTTGCCAATCTTAGTTATTTTCTTTTTATCATCTATAGCTTGAATTTGCTGTAATAATCTAACACCATCTTTTATAACTTTTATTTGTGGGCTTTTAATAAAAGGAAAGTCTTCTATTTCACCAAGGTGCAACCCCAGCATTGTCAAAATAATTGTGGCCAAATTTGTCCTGGTAATCTCTGGCTCACTAAACTCATCTCTTAAATCATAATCTTCTTCAGTATATAGACGAATGCAAACTCCAGGCTCAGTTCTACCACAACGTCCGGCACGCTGCTTGGCACTAGATTTTGAAATTCTTTCAATTGGTAATCGTTGAATTCTACTTTTATAACTATATCTACTTATTCTAGCTTGACCACAATCTATAACATATTTTATTCCTGGCACAGTTATTGAAGTCTCAGCAATATTTGTTGATAATATTATTTTTCTTTTGCTAGATCGTTTAAAGATAAGTTGCTGTTGCTGCCAACTTAATCTTGAATATAATGGTAAAACATCAGTATTACCTAAGTTTTGTTTGTGTAAAATATTTTTTACTTGATTAATCTCACCCTCACCACTTAAAAATACTAATACATCACCTCTATCTGGAAGTGTTTTAATAGCATTAACAATCCTATCATCAAAATCCAGCTCTTCTTGGTATTGATACTTTATATCAACAGGATAGGTTCTACCGGCAACTTCAATTATTGGAGCATCATTAAAGTAGTTAGAAAAACTTACAGGATCGATAGTCGCAGAAGTTATAATAACTTTCAAATCACTTCGCCGTAGCAATTTACCCTTTATTATACCTAAAAGAAAATCTATATTCAGACTACGCTCATGTGCTTCATCAATAATTATTGTATCGTAATTATTTAGCCAAGGATCTGCAGATAACTCACTCAACAAGATACCATCAGTCATTACTTTGACATATGAATTAGGGGAGCTATTATCTTTAAACCTTATTTTATATCCAACAGCGACTCCGAGAGGAGTTTTAAGTTCATCAGCTATTCTAGCTGCAACACTTCTGGCAGCTATTCTTCTAGGTTGAGTATGTGCAATTTGACCAAATATACCTCTGCCAGCTTCTAAACAGATCATTGGTATTTGTGATGTCTTGCCAGAGCCTGTGTCCCCTGCAATTATAACTACCTGATTATTCATAATAGCTGATTTAATTTTCTCAACATTTTGAGCAACAGGTAATATCGTATTGTAATTTATCTTTGGTAACTTATCTTTCCTGGCACAAACAAGAGCATGTGATTTTGCAATTTCTTGCTTTAATTTTTCAAGTTCATCTACCTTTAGATTCCGCTGTAGTCGTCGCTGAAATCTATATCTATCTTTTAATAAACATTCTTGTATTTGACTTTTCAGACTCATCCATAGACCTTTAGCCAAGTATTTTGCAATTTATTTTCTTCTATATTTTTAAGTTTACACCTCTTCAAACCTGAGGATGGCATTACAGATAAATCCTTTTTAATTACTTTACCCTGTCTTGCAATCAAAAGTTCTGCATTACTATCATCGGCAATATTAGCTAGCATGGTGTTAATTGTTTTATTCTTGGCCCTATATCCATTAACTGAAATGATTTCATCATTTGGACATAATCCAGAATCCCTTGCTGGGCTAGAATTAATTATATTTTTAATTATTACCTCAGGGCCTGGTTTTAAAACAACACCTAAATATTCTGCAGCTTTTTTGTTATCTTTAGCGATATTAAACTCTATCCCAAATTTCTCTAATTCATATTTATAATCTAAATCTTGCGTACTACGTATCATTGTATTAAAGAAATTTTTCAAATCAAGACCTGTAACTTGATCTGCTAATTCTTCAAAAGCAGCCTCAGGTAAACCATCTCTTTCAACGTAGTATTTCTGCCATGCGGATAACATTACATCTTGTAAACTATATTTTCCTTGTGTTTCACTGATTATCTTCAAATCAAGCATTAATGCAACAATAGATCCTTTTAGATAATAACTAGTAATCGCATTTACACTATTTTCACCTGGCTGATAAAACTTAGTCCAAGCATCAAAACTAGACTCAGCTAAAGACTGCTCACATCTGCCATAATTTATTAGTAATCTATTAAAATTATTTTCTAATAGTTCCAGGTACTTTTTCTTCTCAATAATTCCTGCACGCATTAGGTTAAGATCATCGTAATATGATGTAATGCCTTCAAATATCCACAACTGCTCTGTATATACTGGCCCTGATAGGTCTGGTTTCACAAAAACCTCTGGTCGCAACCTTTTCACATTCCAAACATGTAAATATTCATGAGAAAACAGTCCTAGCAATGATATATATTCTTTGTTTTCCTTTTTGGTTGTTCGATATGGTAATTGATTATAACTGCATAGAAGAGAGGAACTATAGGTATGCTCTATCCCCCCATACCCTTGTGGTTCAACCCCTAGAAAGAATATATATCGATCTATTGGCATACTTTTCCAAAACTTTACTTGACCCTCACAAGCTTTAACTACATCATTTCGTAATCTATCTTGATCAAAGGCAATATCAGCATCCATAATTACACAGCTATGTGGCACCTTATTTACTTTAAACTCAATACATTGGAAATCACCCACTGCAAATGGATGCTCAATTAAATCCCAATAATTTTTTGCTGTATATAAACCAAAACCACTATTATCAACTGTCTTTTGTAGCATGGTTGTATAGACTTTATCGTCCTCTTTCCAAGCACAGATACTTAATTGATGCTCTGCTTCTAGCATATTATCTACTTGAATGAAAACTCTACATCCATCAAAAAACAATCTTGCTTCATCCAAGTAACCACTTCTAGGTGAGGTATCAAATAGATAAATTTTATAGGATATTTTCACAGGGTTATTACAAGGCTCAATAGACCATGTAGTCTTATCTTCTTGAGAAAAATTAAGGGGTTGACCATTTGACTCAACGCTTATTCCAGAAATAAACCTTGAAAAATCACGGATCAGATAGCTTCCTGGTACCCAGGTTGGAAACCTAAAAGTAATGCCATTGCCACATGTAGATAGGTCATCGATATAGCAGTCGCACTGTAAATAGTTTGAATTAGCAAGAGTGAAATTAAGGTCAAATAATATCATATTAGAATCTCGTTACTTAGAATGAGACTATAATAGCTTTTTAGTTAAGCACTGACAAACATCAAGTAATTAAAATAACCAATTAATGATATTCTATTTATCTATAGGATGATAAAGCCCAATTAGTTAGACAGTTAGTTTTAGGGCTAATTGAGTATATAAAAAACATTTTCTAACTAAAAAGCATCACTAGTCTACTTTAAAAAAACAAAATATTTATCATCCGTTATGATATCAAACTATAATCTAAATATGTGGATAACAAAATATATTTATTTTGTTAATTGCTGCTCTTTTAACTGTAAGTTAGATTAGTTAGTTATAGATTTTATAAAATATCAGCTTCCATTAACCAACAAGATAGTAAAATCAAAGAAAACTTCATACGATAACATACAGCAAAAATATACTGATATAGTCAGCATGATGGAATATCATACTGACTATATATAATTATCTAGTATTAACAATAACCACTTTTATATAATATAATTTATTATATTAATATCGATTACTTCTCAGACCCCTAAGATCACTAACTGCATCCGGCTCGAGAGTGTCAATTACTCTACGCGCATCTGCAGATATAGGCTGTGCTGTACTCATTATGGAAGCAGTAGCTTGTAATATTCGCATATCTGCAACCGGCAACATAAGTACTGAGTCTCTTTGTGATAGCGCTCTTTCCGCTTCACTTCTTCCACTCATCACACGAGATGATGCAATCCTAATTCTAGCCTGATCTATCTCGCCACCAACTATACCAGCTGCATTAGGATGACCAGCAATTGCATCTAAATCAGCAACTAATCCTGTACGTGCTGCAATTAATGCAAGAGTTGCGGCATCAGTTAATGCATTAGCAATAACTGCTGTATCTACCGCTGCATCATGATTTGCATGAGCTAAAATTGTCACCAAATCTGCTGCAGTTGCTGTACGTGCTGCAATTAATGCAAGAGTTGCGGCATCAGTTAATGCATTAGCAATAACTGCTGTATCTACCGCTGCATCATGATTTGCATGAGCTGAAATTGTCACCAAATCTGCTGCAGTTGCTGTACGTGCTGCAATTAATGCAAGGGTTGCAGCATTAGTTAATGCATTAGCAATAACTGCTGTATCTACCGCTGCATCATGATTTGCATGAGCTAAAATTGTCACCAAATCTGCTGCAGTTGCTGTACGTGCTGCAATTAATGCAAGAGTTGCAGCATTAGTTAATGCATTAGCAATAACTGCTGTTAACATTGAGGATGCTGCAAATGCATCATTGGCCATTATGGACAACTCAACAATTCCATGTTCATCATAAACCATGTTTAAAAAAGACTGAACATCACTGCATACACCATCATTTCTCAGTATATATCCTCGAATTCTTTCTTTTTTCTGATTTGCCGTTTCACCACCCTCATCAGCCATCTCTCTATAATTAGCTACAACATCATCAATGTTGCGTGTCGGTAATACTAAACGTAAATCTAATTCATTAGTACTAAGTGAAGGCATATTAATTCTCCCAAATAATTATTAGATAATCAGTGTGAAATTTTTCACCTAAGTTTATTGGTTAATAGTTACCAGATTTCATTATCCCCTGAGATAAGCGTGAGGCA
>Ga0066611_10001107_pt1 | contig 15212 bp, 11 predicted proteins | sample SaaInlV_DNA_200m_FD_60376 | JGI IMG/M metagenome (GOLD analysis project Ga0066611, IMG submission 60376) | Marine microbial communities from expanding oxygen minimum zones in the Saanich Inlet - SI075_LV_DNA_200m | ecosystem: Environmental > Aquatic > Marine > Unclassified | place: British... | reverse complement strand
TTCGAATCGAAAAGCATGAGCACAACACCTGAAGCCATAAAAAAAACCATGGAAATAAGGTGTGTGGACTCTACAAGGATGATGGACGCGGCACCTTCTTTATAACCGATACCATAATGTCTTTTTAGAAGGAAGCCTTTGATGGGAGCCCCGCCAAAAGCACTAAATGGGAGCATTTTCCCAAATGCTGCTCCTACCATTCGTACTTTCCAAAGATTATATAGCCAATCAAAACTTACCTTTCTACTGGGCAAAGTAAATTGCCACGCAACCGTATCGACCGCAAAGGCAAATCCGTACACGGCCAATACCCAAAAAATTCCCCATCCTGTTTTAACAAGATTTTGCCAGAGTAAACCAAGGTCTGTCTGAGAAAAAACATATGCTAACAGGCTGATTCCCAGTAGCAGGTATAAAATTCTTATTGTTTTCAAGTTATTATCTGGCCCGATTTAAACATGCCAACGACGGGCACTTTGTGTAAATTGAAGACACCAATAAGCCTGAGCGCCAACAGCCGCTGGCGGAAGAAGATACCAAATTACCCCTCCTAGGCTAAGAAAAAAAACGATAAAACAAAAATCACTACGAATGACACGCGCATTCAGGACGAATCGGTCCATTTTAGTATCTTCATCTTTTTGAGCAGCATCAGCATCCGTTAACTGAGTTGAGTGGGGTTTTGTTTTGTTCTGATAAAGTTCTAAAGCATAGTTCACACTCCCCCCAAACCCTGCCGCAATACCCGTCCAAAACCACCACGACTGACCAGTGACCGAGGTAGCTCCCCATCCGAGACAAATAAAGAAACAGGTATGTACAATCCAGTCTACAAAGGTATCGTAACGCATCCCAAAAATGCTGCGCATATCTCTAAATCGAGCTATTTCCCCATCACAGTTATCGAGGATATAACAAATCAGAAATAAAAAAGATCCAAAGAGTATGGAAAAATAATCTCCTTTTAGGCAAGCAAGACCTCCCCCCAAACCAAACAAAAGCGATAAGGTCGTTGTTTGATTCGGCGTAATCGACGTCTTCAGCAGTAGCAATGTCGTAGGGTAAGACAAGTGCCTGATCAATGGCTGGAGGTTCAGCGGAGGTTGTATATTTTTCTCTGCTTTAGTTTTAAATGTATTGTCAGGAGTGATATTTTTTTCCGGGCTGGGTCAGGTCAAAGTGAGTTCATTGATAACTAAATTCAGGAGACTGACGGGGATTTAATTTTTCACCAGTCCGTGTCGGTACTGATGATAAAAATCACGAACGCTTTCGTATTCATCCAAAGCACTGTCTTCCAGTTGTTTTTTGTCATCCACAATAAACGATGCGCTATTAATGTTCTCCTCAACAGAAATGCCAAGGCTCACTGCCGTACCGGGTGTAAGAAAAAAGGTGGGGCTCAGAAAACCATCGGCTCCCCTTCCCAGTATATTACGAGCTGTTGAGGGTCCAAAAATAGGAAGAACAACATAAGGACCGGTCGGAATACCGTAGTGCCCTAAAGCCTGATCAAAGTCTTCGTTCACACTATTAATGTCATATTCTTCATCGGCCACATCTGCCAGACCCCCTATACCAAATGTGGTATTGATCAAGGCCCGCGCCAAAACACGGCCAGATTTTTCAAAATCTAATTGAATTAAACTGCTGACAAATTTGACAGGAGCCATGGCATTAGAGAAGAAATTTTTCACGCCAATTCGAAGGTCCTCATGAACCACATTGCGATATCCCCTTGCTACTGGTTCCAGGACTGTATCGTAAATAGTTTCATTCACACCAAACATCCATCGGTTATAGCCCTCTAAAGGGTCTGTCATGATGGGAAGGTCTACGCTATCTCCTGCAAAGGGATCTTCAAGGTCTTCGTATGTTTGTGCATCTTGGGTTGGCTTAACGATTCCCAGCCCTTTTGCAGGTGATTGAGAATCGCCGCTCAAGTCTTGTAAGCCATTCTGGCTTCTAGGAATGTTTTTTTCGAGCCTGATCGTGATCTCTGAGGTTTGCGCCAAAATATTATCCTCAACCACAAAATTCGAAGGCTTTGAGTTCAATGATGAATCATTGGCAGAGGAAAAAGTTGACAGTCCAAAGCAAATGAACCCTGTCAAAAAAAAGACCAATCCTGTTTTAATAAATTCTCTGATCCACATTTCCATTTTTTATAAATGTTAGGTTGTTGGGAAAAACTTCATACCAAAGTAAAACATTAACCTTTAGGCTCATAATAATCTAAACCAGAGTGATCAATCACCTGCTCACCCATTAAAATCCTTAAGGTATTTCTCATTTTTTCATCTTGTTCGAACAAGGAGTTTACGGGCTTCAAGTCGGGCCTACATTGTGGCGACTTAAAATAAAACGAGAGCCATTCCTGAATGCCTCGCATCCCAGCGCGATTGGCCAAATCCAAGAATAAGACCAGATCTAAAACCACAGGTGCGGCAAGAATAGAATCACGACAAAGAAAATTGATCTTCAACTGCATTTTTTGTCCTAACCATCCCTGAATATCAATATTATCCCAACTTTCTTTCGCATCCCCGCGTGGAGGATAATATTCAATGCGAATTTTATGATAATAATCCTCATAAAGGTCAGGATAAAGATCACTCTGAAAAATACTATCAAGTACCGATCTTTTGCTCACTTCTTTAGATCGGAAAGAATCCGGATCATCGAGGACTTCCCCATCACGATTGCCAAGGATATTACTTGAAAACCACCCATCGAGATCCAACATTCTTGCTTTAAGCCCTGGAGCGACTATGGTTTTCATCAAAGTTTGACCTGTTTTGAAATCTTTTCCTGCGATGGCTACGTTGTATTTCAAAGCTAGCTCAATCATTGCTGGGTGATCAACGGTTTGGTTTGGAGATCCATTGGCAAAAGGAACCCCCATTCTAATGGCGGCATAAGCGTAAATCATGGAAGGGGGAATAATAGCCAAGTTATCTTTCAGAGCTTTCTCAAACCCCTCGGCAGTCTGAAAGGCTTCATGATCCATATCATCTTGATAAACTTCCGTGGAACCACACCAGCACATGACCAATCGCTCTAAACCATGCTGTTTTTTAAAGTTTTCCATGTCCTGCATGAGCATTTCTGCTAACTGCATTTTGTCAGGGGCTTTTTTTATATTTGGCCCTGTGAGATTCTTTACGAAAGCCGGGTCAAAGACCGCAGGCCAAGGTTTGATTTCTTCTAATTGCTTTCGAACCAGTTCCAACTCTTGTTTATCAATAACCCCGCAGGCCAAAGCCGCTTGGTAACAGTTGTCGTCATAAATATCCCAACCACCAAAAACAAGATCGTTGAGCTTAGAAAGAGGCACAAAATCCTTGATAAAAGGGTTTCTAGGGTTATCTCTCTTACCAAGGCGGATGCGTGACATTTGTGTAACAGATCCAATCGGTTTACTGTAGCCAGCATTCACTAAAAACACTCCTGCAATCAGTGTAGAGCTTACAGCTCCCATTCCTGGGAGTAAGACTCCCAATTTCCCTTTTTGGGACTCAATATTCCTAGCCAAGCCAGAATTTTTATCTGATGCTTCATTCATAGTTTGATGGACCTTGTTTAGAGAATAGCTTGTCTATAAAATTTTCAAAAACCAGCTTAATAGTAAAGGGTTAGTCTTGCTTTAGCAAGTGACCTTACAAATAATAGTGGATTATATCACTACACTTTGGATAGTTTGTTTTGCGCTGTATATTTTGATTTATGCCCCGATGTTATGGAAACCTGATATCGATGAACTGGTCCCAAATTAGAGTTATTTCTAAATGCTAAATTCTAGGCTGACAATAAAATGACTATTATACTATTTTTGATATAAATCGTCACGGTGAAGCAAAAAGAGTTGTAAAGTAAGAGGGCTGAAATGAAGAGTCGGTGTGATAAATGAATCCGCTGAGCCATTATCCTTTTAAATAACAACTTCTAATAAAGTGGCGAACCGGGAACAAATCACACTGCTCAAAAGTTCAGTCGAGAGATGGAACATCTGGAGAGAAAATCATCCCCATATTGAGCCAGACCTAGACCGCGTCGACTTCAATGGCATCAACCTGAACAATGCTAACCTGAGAAAAGCTAATTTCTATATGTCATTGCTCAACGGTGCCAGTTTGCAGGGCGCCAACCTCACGAAAACCTTCTTCGCCAGTTCAGACTTACGAGGCGCCAACCTAAACGAAACTGATTGTCCTGGAGTGAATTTCAGTGGTGCTGATTTAGGCGGATGCTCCTTCAAAAAAGCGAAGTTGAGAAAAATCGATTTCAGCAACCGCGATCTTCGCGACATCGACTTTAGTGAAGCCGATCTAAGAAAAGCCGATCTACGAAAGTCAAATCTTGCAAAAGTAAAATTCTTCAAAGCCGATCTGCGTAAGGCCTTATTCACAGAAGCTAATCTTACCGAAGCGTACCTATCTTCGGCGTGGTTACAGGAAGCTGACTTGCAATGGGCTAACCTCAGCAAGGCTATCTTTCGTTATGCCATCAACCTGACCCCAGCCCAAATTCAATCGGCGAAGATTGATCGCGAAACCAAAGTTCCTAACTACCTGCAGATTCACTGGATTTCTGAAACCGATTTCCGTTGCGAAGAGAATACAGAATAGCCCGTCTAATGGCATAACTGATTTATATTTTTCAAACAACTCATTGAATTTAAGCTCTAAATTTAAAGGAGAATAGTCTTTATGAAAAATGAAAAACTGATTTCTATTGCTAAAGATTTGGATAAAGAACCTCCAAGTAGTCCGCGCAAAATGCTTGGGGGCTATGTAATATTGGCTCGTTGTTTAGATAAATGTCGGTCTTTTCTTGTTGGGAAAAATGGCGAGTATAATTATTGGCCTTGTTCTTTATGCGAGCAGTTGGAAACCTTTACGGGAATCGACCATGAAGAGATGAAAGATTTTATTTCGACAGGGACTTCAGACGAGGAAGTCGCAGAATGGGTAAATGCCCGATCTAAGGTACAAAATAGAATGGAAATTATAAATTGGAACAATAAAATGCGCGATATGAGGCCTAGTGAAATGCCCGATGACGCACAAAAGTTTTTGGAATCTTATATTCCAGAAAATGTCCCCGTTCATCGTCCCGTGTATGTCTGGTTCGATGTTTTTGATCTCGAAGAAGGCAGATTGTAAATAAAAATATTCAGCCTGACACAAGCTTCTCAACAGCTATCAAACGCAATTAAAAGATAGGTTCAAATCCACCAACAATAAATACTGCAACGGTTTATTCGTTGGGATTCAGCGCACGGGTGTTTTAGAATGAGGGGATGACTTAATTTCCCTTGTCGGCTTATGGAACCTTCTTTAAAAATTCAAAACTTTCTTACGCAGGTGCAAAATAAATGGAGTCGTAATCTCTATTTAGAGCTAGCCTACCTGACTTTGACGGTTTTAACGGGTGGTGCGCTTGCAACGGGATTCTATTTTTATTTTCAGTCTGCGACCCCTATTCTGGGTTACGGCTTATGTGGATTGATCGTCATTTTTCTCGGCTGGCGGCTCTGGTCCACTCGCGAGAGTTCCAAAATAAACCTCGAACAGGCCGCACTATTAGTAGAGCAGAAATACCCCGAGCTGAATAATTCGCTGATCAATGCTTTGCAGTTGCAACGCTACCTATCTGACCAGCAAGAAAATAAGCCACCGTTTTCCGTCGCCTTCATCCGTGAACATATCCAAAACACTCAAACAGCTATCGAGAACATTGACCCCAGTTCCATAATCAGCGGGAAAAGGACAATCCCCGCGCTCAATCGGTTTATGGGCGTACTAATCACTCTGATAATTGTTACTGCCGTATTGCCTGATTTTTGGACACCCATTCTCAATCCTGAAAGCACCACCCAAATTACTGAGAATCATTTAACTAAACCGGAACTGGCTAAAAAGCCCATAGGCTATAAAATTAATAACCTCTCTCTAATTCTGGAGTTTCCAGCATATTCTCAATTGAAACGGCAGATTATTAAACCGTCCGACGGTTCTATCGAAGCTCTGCCGGGAACCGAAGTGATAATTCAAGGAAGTAGCAATCACCCAATAGAAGGTGCAGAATTGGTGGTCAACAATCGTGACCACTTCATTGTGAGTAAGGTCAACGATCAAAACCTGAAAGGATCGCTGATTTTGCGGGAAAAAGGTCATTATCAGTTTGAAGTGAAACAGCCGAGTGGAGATAAAATATTGTTAGATGAAAAATACTCCATTACGTTGAAACAAGACCAGTCACCACAGATCATCTTGTTTCCCGCCAACCCCAAGCCTGTCTATTATGACACCGACACGCTGAAAATGTTTTATGAAGCCCATGATGATTATGGCATTCAACATATTGACTTGATCGCTCAGATTACTAAAGTCAGGCTCAAGAAAAAGGTCAAATATTTTAGGCAACCAGAAAAAGATTCAACAGGAAATTATAGTTGGAACCTAGCTCTGGAAAATTTGAAAGCGGGAGATAAGGTTCAGTATTTTTTAGAAATCAAAGACAACAACAACGTCACCCAACCCAATATTGGGCAATCTGAAATATATAGTTTCACTATTTTTGATAGCAGAAAAGAACGCGAAAACCTAGTTAAACTACAAGATGAGTTAGCCGAAAAAATGATCGCTCTCCTAGCTGAAGGTCTGGTGGCAGGGCCATCGCTAAAATCTGCCAGCACTCTGGAAGGTAAAAATCTCCTCGCATCTCATGCCGATGCATTAATCGAAATAATTGGCCTTGCTCAGCGCATTACACAACTGGCCAAAGACTTAAAAAATTTTCCTCAGCCTTACCTCAACCTGCTGACAAACCTCATCACAAAATTCACGCACATTCGTGAAGAGCAGATTGACACGATCAATAAACTACAGAAAACAATTTCAAAACCCGTACCAGCGAGTTTTACTCTGGATGCAACCGAAATGCTCAATGATAAAATGATCGTTCATTTAGAGCAGAATATTCTTTATCTGATTAAAATGACCAACCGTCAGAAAATGGATCAGGTCATGGACCTAGATAATGAGTTGTCAAAATTAACTGAGGCGTTGCAGGAAAAATTTGAGAACCTGTTAGACAAAGATTCTCCACCGATGCCTGAACAGTTAAAAGAGCAAATCAATCAAATCCAACAAACTCTGCAAAAAATGATGGAAAAGCTTGCTCAGCAAAATCAATCTGCACCGGATGAGTTCCTCAACTCCAAGGCATTAGAAAATATGAGCCTTGAAAAAACAATGGATTCATTAGACAAAGTGAAGGATCTTGCCAGCAAGGGAAAAATGGACAAGGCCATGGAAGAACTCAAAAAGGTCATGAAGGACCTAAAGAAACTTGCCAATCAGTTGAACCAGACCCAATCATCCATGGATTCGATGATGGACAGCCAAACACTTCAGAAAATCGATGAATCTGCTGCCAAACTTGAATTGCTGGAAAAAAAACAAAAGCAAGTTCTACAAGACACCTCAGAAATAAATCAAAAGCTACGTTCCAAACAGGCTGATCAACTTGACTCCATGATCCAAAGTTTTTTTGCGGAATTGTTAATAGAGGTGAAAGCAATCGAGAATATTCTAAATGAAGATTCCCGCTACCTCAAAGAGCACAAAGCCATGTTGAAAACGGATGCACTCTCAAAAGAGGAAGCTAAAATCAGACAGGAAATCAAATCGCTGGGGCAGAAAACCATCGACTCCAGTCTTAACGATGACTTGGGAGACAACTTTAAGGATTTAAATAAAGCGCGTCAACAACTGTCTAAAACTGTACATAATATCGACAATCTACGCACCCGGAGTTTTCAAGAATTCAAAAACAACCTTCCTCCGGTTCAGAGAAAATATGAAGCCTTGAAAGAATTAGCCGAAATGAATGAGTTGAGTGAATTCAATGTGCTTTTCAAAAATACCTATCCAGAAATATTCCGATCTCAGGGCCGTTTGCATTCCAATCGCAACCAGAGGGATGATATCGCCGATCGGTTGTATCAAGATCTTAAAGAAGTCACCCGGCGGAATGCTGAAATATCCAAGAAACTTGGTTCATTAAAACGAACCATTGAAAAAAACACTCAATCACTACTCAGCAATGAAGAAAAAGCACAATTGAATGAACTGTCAAAACAAGAAAACGAGATCAGCCAGCAAGCCGGAAAAATAAAGAGATCATTCGAGAAAATGAATCGAGAGAACCCACTACTGCCCCCTTCCCTATCACAGGGCATGAGAAATGCTGAAAGAAGTTTAAAAAATGCTGAGGAAAGATTGCAGGCAAAACAAATTCAAAGAGGGATTAACTCCGAAAATGAAGCGTTAAAGTCTATTCAGGAAACCCGTGATCAATTGAGCCAAATGAAAAATGCAGGCTCGCCTTCGAAACAAGGGGAACAGGAAACGCCACTCAGGCTAGGAACCGGAAATCGACGCGACCCTCGGAGAGGCGGTTCACCACGCATGGAAAAAGAGCAGGTGCTTCTACCTTCTGAAGACCAATACAAAGTTCCTCGGGCGTTCCGTGAAGAAATTCTCGATGCCATGAAAAAGCAAACGCCAAAAAGCTACGAACGTTTGGTGAATGAGTATTACAAGGAATTGGTACAGTGAATAACGCCTTGGCGAACAACTCAGCCTATCAAAATATCCAGGAACCAAATTCAAGTCGGTCCGTGAATGCATCATGCAAGGTACGGATGTTAAATGTATTTCTACCCCTCTTTTTCGCTCTGACTCTTTCATTCGTATGCACTAACAAAAGCATTGCATCGATGATGGTTCCCGATGCAATCTATCACGGCTATCAACTCGTACAAGATTGGGATATTGATGCGGCGGAAAAACTCTCGCAACAACTACTAAAAAAATATCCCGAGTCGGGGGACGCTCATTTCCTCCAAGCCCGTGTTGAGTTCATGAAAGGCAATTATGAGCGCTCTTGGAAAATCCTTCGTCACGTAGATGACAATTTTGAAGAAATCAAAAAATTCAAAAAGCATGTCGATGCGACACGGCGAGCATCTAAAAAATTCATCTCAAAGGAAACAGAACATTTTATATTCCGCTTTATTGAAGGCCCAGATGAGGTTCTACTGCTAGATGCTGAAAAAGCGTTGGAGGCCTCCTATCAAGTACTGGGGAAACTTTTAAATTATTACCCAGAAGAAAAAGTCTTGGTGGAGTTTTATCCTGACCGCAAGCCCTTCTCACAAATCTCTCCCCTGACACTCCAAGATATTCTCACATCCGGAACGGTCGCACTTTGTAAGTACAACCGCATTATGATCATATCTCCCGGCTCTTTGGTTCGAGGTTTCAACTGGATGGATACCTTGAGCCATGAATATGTTCATTTTCTCTTAACCAAAAAGAGTCGCAATCGTTTGCCGCTCTGGATGCACGAAGGCATTGCAAAATATCTTGAAGCAAATTGGCGAGGTGAAAACACCTATCTCTCTCCACTCATGGAAACGATTCTCTCGAATGCCTTAAAAACTGATTATCGCGTTCCGCTTTCAGCCATGATGCCTTCACTCGCGAAACTGAAAAATGCGAAAGATGTGCAACTGGCTTATGCCGAAGTATCCTCTATGATGGAGTTCCTCGCTTTGACTAAGGGGCCTGATATTTTTGCACACGTTCTGCAAGATCTTGCGTCCGATGAAAAATTTGAGCGTGTTTTCATGAAACATGCGGGGCAAGATTTAAATGAATTTCAGAATAGTTGGGGCCGTTGGGCAAAAAAACTAACACTTAAAAATATTCCTGGAATTGAGCCTCTGAAACCTGAATTTAAAAATAATCAAGGTTCCGATGCTGAAAGTCAGTCGTACAAACAACTAAGTTCAAAAAAAGCCCGCGACCTGACTTTTCTCGGCGACCTTCTTAAATCTCGTGATCATTATGATGCCGCCATCCTTGAATACAAAAAAGCAGTGGGTGCATTGCCCACGCACTCTCCCATTTTATTTAACAAACTTGCTGGCATCTATCTGCAAACAAAAAATTACGATGCCGCAGAATTAGCATTAAAAAATAGTCTGGTATTATTTCCTAACTTCCACACCACCCTCACCAATCTGGGGGAATTATTTTTCATCAACCAAAACTACGCAAAGGCAAGAGATTATTTTGAAAGAGCAATACGCATCAACCCTTTTAACCCTTTTGTGCACATGCGGCTAATTCTCGTTTATGATAAATTAGAGTTGGCTGTGGAGAAAAAATTGCAAGCGAAGCAGTTCAATTACATCGATTGACCCTGGAGATTGTGAATGGAAAATTTGGAACAGGTGCAAGAACTTTTAAAAGCAAAAAACGAAGTCGTTCAGGAAATTCGCAAGGTCATTGTCGGGCAAGACAAAGTCATTGAGGATCTTCTGATCGCGTTATTTTGTAAAGGCCATTGCCTATTTGTAGGAGTGCCCGGCTTGGCGAAAACGCTATTGGTGAACACTTTGGCCCAAACTCTCAGTCTGGATTTTAACCGTATTCAATTCACCCCTGACCTGATGCCATCAGATATTACGGGAACAGAAATTTTGCACGAAGACTCGGGAACAGGTAAAAGAGTCTTCCAATTTATTAAGGGCCCGATTTTCTCGAATATTATTCTGGCAGATGAAATCAACCGCACTCCACCCAAAACACAGGCCGCTTTACTTCAAGCCATGCAAGAAAAGAAGGTGACAGTGGGAGGAACCACTTACCAACTCGACCAACCCTTTTTAGTTTTTGCCACGCAGAACCCCATCGAACACGAGGGGACCTACCCTCTGCCCGAAGCGCAACTCGATCGCTTCATGTTTATCATCAATGTTTCTTACCCCAGCCAGGAAGATGAGATTAATATTGCTTTATCCACCACCATCGGGCAATCGCCTGAATTGAAATCGGTGCTCAATGCTCAGCAGGTGGTCGACTTTCAAAACCTGATTCCACAGGTTCCGGTTTCTGAGCATGTCGCAAAATATGCGGTGGCCTTGGTGCAAAGCACCCGGCCTCAGCAAAACTTAAACGCTCCTGATTTTGTTAAGGAATGGATTGATTGGGGAGCGGGGCCACGCGCGTCGCAATATTTGATTTTGGGTGCTAAGGCTAAAGCTTTGATGGATAACCGGTTTTCCGCCACCGTTGAAGATGTCCGGGCGGTTTGTCATCAAGTCTTGGAACACCGCATTCTGCTTAATTTTAAAGCCGAAGCTGAGAATATTAAAGTTGCGGATATGATTGAAAAACTGCTCAAAATCGTAAAAGTTTGAGACGAGAAGAGGCTCTACAAGTATTTGGAGTCAGACCAGATCTTTAGTTTTCCAATTAACGGCTAGCTGAAGCGGTTTTCCGGATCTGCTTTGATAATTCACATAATCGTGTTGCTCGCCAAACAAAAACAAATCGCGAGTGATTTCTACATCCTGTCGGCAATACTGAATAATTTTGCTGATCTTGCCCTCTTTGTACCATTGCAATGAGACCAGACCATCTGCTGATTTTTCAGCATTTAGCGTGTGTTGCGCTAAATGATTGAGGCTCAACCTGAAGCCTAACTGTTTTTTAACATCGACAAGCATATCAAACGTATTGATCTCTTCCAGGTCAAAATCTGAATACGGTTGTAGCACAGTGTAGTCAAAACCGATGATATTGAACCCGACGGCAAGATCGGCAGTACGAAGCTTGTCCACCAGTTTGGCGGCATCCTTTTCTTCGTAAGTAAAAAACTCTTGATCAATACTGTCCCAAACAACTCCGACAGCTAAGCCCATTTTGTGGATATTGCCCCAGCCCCCCACATCGTCAGCACTTTTCTGCGTTTCCAGGTCAAAATACTGCACCCGTGGCCTTTCAGTCACGGGAATGATCTTTTCAGGTTCCTTGATTTTTTTTTCTGGTTCTTTTTCTTCTGTTCCGCCGAAGAGGCCAAGTTGCTCTGACATATTTTTTGTACGTGTTGAAGGGAAAATTCCACCTAATTTAGCATTCTCACCCCTCAAATCAATGAATTTTTTAAACCCTTATATTTAAACGAGTTAGGCGGTTAAAAATATTTTTTTTATGAAGCCGGTTTGGCCTAATTTTGCCTAGCTAATTAGACACTTAAAAGGATTAAAGTTTGCAATTTTACAGACCGATAAATCAAAAGACCGGGTTTACCCGTATAGGTTCGTATTTCATTACCCTAGATAAGGATTTTTAAGTGGCTCAAGCGGCAATATTTGGCATCAACTCCAACCTCGATACCGGGGGCATAATAGACAATCTGATTGCGCTCCAGCGTGCGCCTGTGAGACTTGTTGAAGCAAAGCGAACCATTGAGGAAGCCAAACTTCTCAGCTTTAGGGATTTAAAGAATCGACTGCAAAATTTCAAGAGTGTGGTCACCACCTTGAATACTGATGCCCGTTTTTTATCGACACAAGGGAGTTTTTCTAACAACAATTCTATAGATAATAACTCGGTGGTCAGCTTAAGCACGAGTAGCCTAGCCACATCGGGAACCTTTTCGCTCACCGTTAACAACCTGGCCCGAGAAACCAAGCTGATTTCAGATGGATTTGCCGCGCCCGACACAACCATTAGTGAGGGAACGTTTAAAATAGTGGATGGCAGTAGCTCTGCGACCATCACCCTTGACGACTCCAACAACACCGTCGATGGTTTGCGTCTTGCCATTAACAACTCTGGTCTGAACCTCAGGGCCAGTTTCATCAATGATGGCAGTGACACCAACCCGGTGCGTCTGGCAGTCTCTGGCACCAAGTCGGGTCTCGACAATGCTATATCCGTCAGTTTCACCGGCACGGATGCTCCCACCTTTTCCGAGACTCAATCTGCTGAGAACTCCAATTTTGTTTTGGATGGTGTTGCGGTCACTAAATCTGGCAACGTCGTCTCGGATGTCATAGATGGAACCATTTTAACATTGGAGTCGGCAGGTTCGGGAACCGTTACCCTCAGCGCCGACACTGATGCGATCAAAGGCAAAATTCAGGCTTATGTCGATGGCTTCAACGAAATAGTGGCATACCTGAACGCAGAATTGGCATTAAACTCGTCAACAGGAGAAACCGGGGTTTTATTTGCCAACTTCACGGTTCAAAATCTACAGCAAACCTTACGTGAATCAATCAGTAAACAAATAGTAGGAATAACCGGAGATTTCAACTACCTCTCCCAAATAGGAATCCGCACCGCAAGCGATGGCACCGTAACCATTGACGATGGGGAACTCACCGATGCCCTAGCATCCAATATTGCGAATATCAGCCAACTATTTTCCAGTAGCAGTAGCACGACCAGTTCAGCGGTGACTTTTATCGGCTTCACCAGTGATACACAACCCGGTGGATACAATATCAGGGTTACCGATGGAGTGCCTCAGTTGGCGGCATCCGGGTCTACCACCTTCGTCGATGCAGTGGGAAATGGCAATTTTTTCGCCGGAGCAGAGGGGACGGACGCAGAGGGTCTAAACTTTAGAATAGCCTCTTTGATAGATGGAGACTATGGCAACATCTCTCTGTCTATCGGTGTGGCCGAAATCACCAATCGTGTCCTCGCAAATCTGACCGATGCCTCACTCGAAGGCCCGCTGGAAGCGGAAATCGATACGGCAGTAGAAACAATCGAAGATTTTGATGACACACTGCTTCAACTGGAAGGTCGAATCATTTTATTTGAAGAAAACATAAGAGAACGGTTCACCAACCTTGAAGTTGTATTAGGAAGGTTGAACTCACAAAAAGCAGCATTTGAAAGCTCTATCGCCGGAATTCAGGCTTTATTCAGCGGTAAATAACCCATTGAAAATCGAACACTTCAGGAAATAATATAGAATGTCTGCCTCAAGATATCATAACCAATACCGCCGAGACGAGATCTCAACGTCAAGCCAAGGTCGCCTCATTATCATGATGTATGAAGGTGCTATCAAGTTCACCAGCATGGCTTTGCAGAGCCTTGAAAAGGGAGACATCGCCGGTCAGGGGAAATATATCACTAAAACTCACGATATCATCAACGAGTTATCGCTGGCTTTAGACTTAAAAAAAGGCGGAGAAGTGGCGGCCCGACTGGAGTCTTTGTACCAATATATGCTCAGTCAGTTAACGTTAGCTAATATCAAGTCTGATAAAAAAGCCTTGGAAACGGTCATGAAAATACTTGGGCCGCTTGCTGAAGCTTGGGAACAGCTCTTTGTTGAATCGACCAACACCGGAAAAGGCGACCATGAGCCTCCTAAAAATATTGCATCAAAATGCTAAGTCACCTATTCTTGTCCCACACCTTTAAATCGCTTCTCTCGCCTCACGCAAATAATTACTAACCGCTGTTTGTAACATATCAGACTGAGTAGAAAGGTTTGATGCGGCTGAGTTCACCTCAGAGGCGACCTGACCCACATTTTCGGCTGAAGCAGACACGTCTGTAATATTGGCAGTCACGTCCCTAATCCTTGCCGAAGTCTGCTCAATATTTCTGGCAATTTCGCTGGTTGCCGCACCCTGCTCTTCGACCGCCGCAGAGACGGAAGTGTTGGACGCGCTGATATCACTCACCTTGTCAGAAATATTTTTAATGCTGGACTGTGTACCTTCTATTGCTGTTTCAATACTGGTGACATAACCACGAATTTCTTCTGTCGCACCCGCTGTTTGCTTGGCCAAATTCTTTACTTCGTTTGCAACAACCGCAAACCCTTTGCCCGCTTCCCCGGCACGCGATGCTTCAATCGTAGCATTCAAGGCAAGCAAGTTTGTTTGCTTGGCTATTTTTTGAATGATATCCACCGTACCGCTAATTTGTTGTCCTGCGGTTTGTAGCTCACCAACCTTTTCGGTGGTATCACTCGTTGCCGTGGTAGTGTCATCAACAATTTTATTAGTTAAAATTATTTGCTGACTGATTTCGTTGATCGAAGCAGATAACTCTTCAGATGCCGCCGCCACTGTTTGAACATTGGTAGAAGATTCCTCTGCCCCTTCGGCTATATTGCTAGCCTGTTTGCTGGTATCAGCAGCAACCCCTTCCATCACTTTTGAAGAACTATTTAGTTCGAAGGCAGAGCCGATAATCGTTTCTACCGCCGTCCCGACCGTGTTTTCAAAACTATCGGTAATTTTCTTAAATTTTTCTGATTTATCATGCATGGCCGACAAGGCTCCGTTAATCGTCTTACTAGCCACTAGAAACGAC
>Ga0066611_10001097_pt1 | contig 15239 bp, 11 predicted proteins | sample SaaInlV_DNA_200m_FD_60376 | JGI IMG/M metagenome (GOLD analysis project Ga0066611, IMG submission 60376) | Marine microbial communities from expanding oxygen minimum zones in the Saanich Inlet - SI075_LV_DNA_200m | ecosystem: Environmental > Aquatic > Marine > Unclassified | place: British... | reverse complement strand
ATCATCTGCGGTGACGACAGTACCGCCGCGAATAAGTGTAGACATATCGAATTCTCCCCGTTTGTTCGTCAGAGGCAGTTGTGCTAAAACCTGACCATTTGGACAGATTTTAGCCTAAATGTAGCCCGGTGCAACATACTTTATGCGGTCAGGGAGTCTTTCCCGGTCTGGTGAATTATGTCACTTTTCAGGTCAGGATTGATTAGGTTATCAATTGTTCGACCTGTATGGTGGTCATCTATCCTCGCGAACAGGTTGGCTTCGCCCCGGGGTTTCCCAGGTTTCCCAGGTTTCCCAGGTTTCCCAGGTTTCCCAGGTTTCCCAGGTTTCCCAGGTTTCCCAGGTTTCCCACAATCAGGGCGGCTCCCTGTAATATTTCCACAAACAAGGCGAACCATGATGCAGTCGAGTATACGTGCGTGAGTAGTTCCGGTTTTTCACCTGCATTGCGCATAGCATTCTGGATGACGGTTACAGCTGTGGCTTTCGGAACACTGATGGGACTTGTCCGCCACACCGGCGAAGATCTGAATGTTTTTGTAATATCGTTCTGGCGCTTTGTTTTTGGCATGCTGGTCTTCCTGCCATGGTTCATCAAGGTCGGTGTTGAAGGGTTGAAAACCAGCCGTGCCGGGCTTCACGTTATTCGCGCCCTTTTCCTGATTGTCTCCAGCGTGTGTCTGATGTCGGCGATTATGCTGATGCCGCTTGATGAAGCGACAGCCCTGAGTTTCACAACGCCTTTGTTTACGGTTATTGGCGCAATCCTCTTTCTGAAGGAAAAAGCAGGCTTTCAGCGCTGGATTGCTTTGATCATCGGTTTTGTCGGTATGCTGGTTATTTTGCGGCCAGGCGCAGAGATGGTCAGCTGGCCGGCACTTCTTGTCCTGATTTCCGCTCTTACTTTTGCCGGTGTGGTTCTTTGCGGCAAGGTTTTGACCCGAACTGATTCACCTGAATTGCTGGTTGCGTCGCTGGCCCTGATATCTGTACCGCTGTCATTTATTCCGGCGCTGCTCTATTGGCAATGGCCAACGGCTGAGCAATTTTTCTTTCTGGTGTTGATCGCTATAACGTCGAACCTGAACATGTATGGCATCGTAAAGGCTCTACAGGCTGGTGATGCAACGGCGACACAGCCCTATGATTTTTTGCGGTTACCAACGACGGCAGGTGTGGGCTGGTTGATCTTCGGCCAGACCAGTGATGCCCTGACCTGGATTGGGGCCGCGATCATATTTGCCAGCACCATTTTCATTACCCACCGCGAAGCACTGGCGCGGCAAAGGGAAGAAGCGGCGGCAGCAGAAGACTAAAGCGTTCAGAGATTGACGTTGAGTGTCAAAGCTTCAGGCCTGGATCATGGCCGGAAAAGTCACTGTAACATTCGTGCCGACGCCGACATCACTTTCAAGTGCAAGTGATCCATGTTGTAGCTCCGCCAAACGGTTTGCCAGGGGCAGTCCCAAACCGGTCCCTTCGTATTCCTTGCTGTCAGACGATTCTGCCTGGCCAAAGGGTTCCATGATCAGATTCATATCACGTGACTTGATGCCGATACCGGTATCACTGACGCGAATAGTGACCTCACGATTAATTTCGGAGGACGAGGTTATCGTGATCGTGCCACCTTCAGGTGTGAATTTTACGGCGTTTGACAGAAGGTTCAAAATGATTTGACGGAAGGCTCTTTGATCACCAAAGATCGCCGGTGAACCGTCATCCAATGTTTCTGTCAGCGTGATGTTTTTACGTGCTGCCCGATCGCGGATCATACGCAAACTTGAGGAAATCGATGAATTGACGTTCACGATTTCTTCTTTCAGGGCATACTGATGCGCTTCAATTTTTGACAGATCGAGAACGTCATCGATCAGACCCAGCAAATGGGTTCCTGACTGATTGATATCGGTGGCATATTCCCGGAATCTGTCATCGCCCAGCGCGATATAATCCTTTTTTTGCAGGACTTCGGAAAAGCCCAGAATAGCATTCAGGGGTGTGCGCAGTTCGTGGCTCATATTGGCAAGAAATTCGGATTTCGCCTTGTTCGCTGCTTCGGCGACATCCCTGGCGTCTTTCAAGGCGGATTCCGAGCTCCGCAAATCTTCGATAATAGCTTCGTTCTGTGTTTGCAGTTCCAGACTGCGGGTAATGAAGTGGGTCAGATCGCGGGAAGTGCTGATGAGCAAACCGCCATAAACCAAGGTCATGGGCGCAAAGGCAATCGGCAAGGTGCCATCAGATGTGAATCGGATTGCCAGGGGCAGCAACATGGCCGTGACGAAGATGATAACGGATGGGAGATGGGCCGCGAGGCTGAAGGCACCTCCGGAAGCAATGCCAGTAATGACAAGTATGAACAGTACCTTGTCAGCTTGTTCTCCTTGCGGATAAATCAGCAGGTTTGAAGAGCTGTAAAGCAACGAGTGAAGGAACAGGGTTGAAACGAACAGCATCAGCCAATAGCGGCTATTGGAATGTGCCGTCGGGCTTTTCCTATAGGCCAGATAAATTCCGGCCCTGCCAACTGTCAGCGCTGTGTTCGCAGCGCACCAGAAAACCAGATTATCAAAGGGAACTGCGTGGCGAAAAACGACAAATATCACAGCCGTGATCGCCAGAGTCGCAAAAAGTGCGAAAGGCAGGGATTTGAACAGGAGAGCGACCTGTTTGTCCTGGGTATATGCGTCGGCCATCCTGTGTCCTGGCTATTATTGACCTCAAGCCGAAAACGGCCTGACATTAAGGATTCACCAACAACCAAACAATGGGATGCAGTAGATAACTGACTGAGGGGAAAGGTCAATGCGCTATATTGGCGCAACCAGGGCTGATGTTCGGTTCCGGTATTGTTGTCTCTCCCGCTTTTCACTAAGGATAAAGCAGGAGGACAACATGTATCCAGGTAAATACCTTAGGCAAAACCGCGATAAACCGGCTTTCATCATGGCTGAAAGTGGCGAAACCGTAACTTATGGGGAATTTGAAGCACGAACGAACAAACTCGCCTGGCTATTGCGTGACCAGGGCATGAAGCGGGATGACCACTATTCCATCTTTATGGAAAACAACAAATATTACCCCGAAGCGTTGGGAGCCGGTGAGCGTACTGGCCTTTATTATACCACCGTCAATTCTTATCTGACCGCAGAAGAAGTGGCGTACATCGTCAACAACAGCGAAAGCAAGATATTGATCACTTCTCAGGCCCGTCGGGATGTTGCCCTGGCTGCCCTTGAGATGTGCCCGGACGTCCACCTGTGTGTGATCGTCGACGGCCCTGGTGACAGCGAAACTGTTGTCAACCTTGCCGATGTCGTTGCATCGTTTCCGGATACACCTGTTGCCGATGAAAGCATGGGAACAGCCATGCTGTATTCATCTGGCACGACAGGTAAACCCAAAGGCATAATGCGACCTGTACCAGATGTTGATCCTGCTACAGTGCTGCCCCGGACCCGGTTTTTGCTGGACCTCTGGCAATACAGAGAAGGCATGATCTATCTGTCGCCAGCCCCGATTTATCATGCGGCACCCTATGCCTCGATCAGTCTGACCCTGCGCATGGGCGGAACGGTGATCATCATGGAGAAATTCGATCCGGAGGCCTATCTGGCTCTGGTCCAGAAATATCGGGTCACCCACAGTCAGCTGGTCCCGACCATGTTTTCGCGCATGTTGAAAATGCCTGACGACGTCCGTTTGGCCTATGACATTTCCAGTCTGGAAACCATTATTCATGCAGCTGCCCCGTGTCCGGTTCAGGTCAAGGAGCAAATGATTGACTGGTGGGGGCCCATTATCCACGAATATTATGGTGCCAGCGAAGGCCTGGGTTTCACCGCCTGTAACAGCGAAGACTGGCTGGTGCGCAAAGGGACAGTTGGTAAACTGATCCTTGGGGATATGTATATTCTGGATGACGACATGCAGCCTTGTCCGAGTGGTACACCAGGCGGGGTCTGGTTCAAGGCAGAGGATGATTTTGAGTATTTTAACGACCCTGAGCGCACTGCCGAATCGCGTTCGGCGGATGGTGTATATTGCACGGTCGGCGACGTCGGCTATCTGGACGACGACAATTTTCTTTTTCTGACGGATCGTTCCACTTTCATGATCGTATCGGGTGGCGTGAACATTTACCCCCAGGAATGTGAAAACCTGTTGATCACCCATCCCAAAATTGCTGACGCGGCAGTGTTCGGCGTACCCAACGAGGAAATGGGGGAGGAAGTCAAAGCGGTTGTCCAGGTCATGCCCGGTCAGGTGCCGGGAGAACAACTGGCCAACGAACTGATTGCCTGGTGCCGGGAAAATCTGTCGCACCAGAAATGTCCAAGATCAGTTGATTTTGAGGATGAACTACCGCGCTTGCCGACGGGGAAATTGTACAAACGCGCGCTGAAGGACAAATATTGGCAGAGCAAGGAAAGCCGGATTTTGTAGTCAGGGTTCTATCGGATTTGCCTGGTTCGCATATATAACCACGTGGCGCCGACGAATCCTGCGAGGCTGAGGACCATCATCAACACAAAGGCGTCGCTGGTGGCGCGTTCATAGATCCAGCCAGCGGCAGCCATAGAGAGGCCAAAAAACAGGCCCATGGCCAGGCTATCGAATAGTCCTTGCGCAGAGCCTGATTGTTCTTCGGGTATATTTTGCATGACAAAGGCAAAGGCAGCGATGTGGGTGCAGGAGAATGTCAGACCGTGTAATGCCTGAATGGCGATCAGAACATTCAAATCTGTGCTCAGACTGAGAATTCCCCAGCGCACCAGTCCGGCCAGACCTGCCAGCATTAGCATGCGGGCAGGCCCCAGTTTGGCCACCAGAAAACCACCCGCCGAAAATATGATAACTTCGGCGACGACACCCTCAGCCCACAAAAGCCCGACGGTATTCTCATCAATACCGGCATCAATCCAGTGACGCGATGCGAAGCCATAGAGTCCGGCATGACTGGACTGCAACAAGGCAGCTGTGATGACGAATATCAGGAAGTTGGGTGATTTAAGAACGTCCAAAAGTGCCGGTCGTTTGCGACCACGTGGCTCGGTCCGCAAATCCGGCATCAAAAAGGTTGCCCCGACCAGGATCACAGCTCCGCCGATCAGCAAGAACAAGACTTCGTCGCTGGCTCGACCTTTGAGGTACCAGCCCCCCGCGACCGAGGCAATGATAAAGGCGATGGACCCCCAGCGACGAATGATGCCATAGCGAACGCCATGCCTGTTTGACGCCAATATTGAAAGACTGTCGGCAATAGGCATGGCTGTCGTCAGCAAAGTCCCGACCACCAGCCAGACCAGCAGTATGCTGACGAAACTGTTGGCATAATCCATGGCAATAAAGGCAACCAGTGAGATCAGCGCTATCAAAATGAGAGAACGCCGACGTTTGCCGGACTGATCTGTTTCTCCGGTCATGAACAGGCCAACGGGAATTTTTGCCCACAGGGCAACAGCCAGCACCAGCCCGATTTGTTCATTGCTGAGGCCGCGCCCCCCCATCCAAATCGGCAGATAAGGCACAAAAGTCCCCACGATCAGAAAAAGCGCCAGATAGTATAAGGACAGACGCAGGGACAGAGATTTTTTCGACATGATTTTCCTGAAAAGGCGTGCCCGAAGGCTGACTCAATTTCTTGACAATAATCTATTTTCCGACCATTGTTGAAAAAATTTGCATTAAATAAAAAAAATCACAACAGGGACTGTTTTCACGACAGTAACAGAGGCGTGGCTGGCAAAAAACGGGATAATACGGATCAGGATCTGGGACTGGCTGCGCGGGCAGCCTGGTTGTCCTATATCGGCGGTCACACCCAAAGTGAAATAGCTGCTCGTCTGCAAGTTTCACCGGCAAAAGCCCATCGTTTGATTGCCCAGGCTCTGGATCAGGGGCTGGTCAAAGTCTTCATCGAAGGTGCACCGGAAGAATGTCTTGAACTGGAAACCGAACTGGCCCGGTCATTTGGTTTGCGCTCCTGTCACGTCGCACCCGATCTGGATGACGAAGGCAACAGCCAGCCAGGCACATCTTTCACCGCAGTAGGAGCTTCGGCAGCCAGATATTTGCATGGATTAATCGAACAGTCCGGCCCGGCGATGATCGGTGTTGGCAAAGGACGCTCCCTGGCCGCCATGGTCCAGAATTTACCGACCATCAGCCGCCCCGATATCAAGTTTGTATCCGTATCCGGCAGTTTGACCCGAAACCTGTCAGCCAACCCCTATGATGTTGTGCACAAACTGGTCGAAAAAACCGGGGGGGAAGGCTATTTTCTACCGGTTCCCTATATCGCTGGCAGCGTCAAGGAAAAGCAGACCTTGTTAACCCACTCCAGCGTCCAGGACTTGCTCGATCTGGCCCGGCAGGCGGATATATATGTCATTGGTGTTGGCACCCTTGAGGGAGACGCCCATGTGCGTCAGGTCGGCATGGTGTCGGAGGAAGAATGGAAGGAACTACGCGGTCTGGGGGCCGTTGGCGATGTCATGGGCAGTTTCGTTGACGCTGATGGCGTGCCCGTCAACTCGGAAGTTAATGAACATTCTGTTGGTCTACACATTGATGATCTCAAGGGACGTCCGGTCGTCGCCGTCGTCGGCGGAGATTCCAAGGGCGACGCCGTGATGGGTGCCTTGAACACCGGCATTATTACGGACCTGATTCTCGGCGAACGCTCTGCCCGGCATATTTCCAGCAAGTTGCAGGCGCAAGACAATCTGAAAAGGCAGGCCGGATGAGTGCGAAGATCGGACAACTCAAACCCTTGAAGGCGGCCAACAGGTCCCGAACAACACCGCAGGTTATTGAACCAGATCGCAATCCGGGCACTGCTCTGGACCTGGATTGGGTTGAAAGCCTGCGCGTCAATCGCAGTGCGGTTGAACGCCGGACTTCATCTCTGGGGGGCAGGCGCACCGTCAAGAAAGCCTGGCAGGCAGCGTGGTTGTTAAAAGCCATATCCTGTATTGATCTGACGACCCTTGCGGGGGACGACACGCCGGGGCGAGTGCGCCGATTGTGCGCCAAGGCAAAACAACCCGTACGCCAGGATGTTCTGGATCAACTGGGTGCAGGCGATCTTGACCTGACAACCGGTGCCGTCTGTGTCTATCACGCCATGGTGCCAACAGCGGTCGCGGCCCTGGAAGGTACCGATATTCCCGTTGCAGCAGTTTCGACAGGTTTTCCCGCCGGACTTTCACCCATGGACACCAAGCTGCGCGAAATAAAGGCATCAGTGCGGGCAGGAGCCGTGGAAATCGACATCGTCATCACCCGCGGAAACGTCCTGACCGGGAACTGGAAAGCACTGTACAAGGAAGTTTGCGCTTTCCGCGAAGCCTGTGGTGAAGCCCACATGAAAACCATTCTGGGGACCGGTGACCTGGTGACGTTGCGCAATGTGGCAAAGGCGTCTGCTGTATGCATGATGGCGGGCGCTGATTTCATCAAGACCTCGACCGGCAAGGAAGGCGTCAATGCAACGTTGCCTGTCAGCCTGGTCATGATCAGGATGATCCGCGACTATTACGAACGCACCGGTGTGAAAATCGGCTACAAACCTGCCGGGGGTGTCAGCACCGCCAAAGATGCCATGGCCTATCTTGCACTTATTAAAGAAGAACTGGGCCGCGACTGGCTGGAGCCTGAGTTGTTTCGCTTTGGCGCTTCCAGTTTGCTCGGCGATATTGAACGACAGCTTGATCACAATGCCAGTGGCCGCTACGCCGCTACTTATCGCCAGCCAATGGCATGAGGGGATTAATAACGTGAGTGTTCTGGAAATCCTCGACAGCATGGAATACGGGCCAGCCCCTGAGGCGCGCAACCAGGCTGATGCCTGGCTTGCCACCCACAAGGCCGGGTTCAAGCTGTTTATTGGTGGCAAATGGCGTGCGGCGAAATCCGGCAAATCCTTTGCCACGCATAATCCAGCTGATGGCAAGAAACTGGGAACCCTGTCCCAGGCTGGCAAAGCTGACATAGACGCTGCGGTCAAGGCTGCGCGCAAAGCTCAAGCGCCGTGGGCTGATCTGAGTGGCCATGCCCGGGCACGCTATCTTTATGCCCTGGCGCGGTTAGTGCAAAAACATTCGCGCTTGCTGGCCGTGGTTGAAACCCTGGACAATGGCAAGACGGTACGCGAAACCCGCGACATCGATGTGCCTTTGGTGGCCCGGCATTTCTATCATCATGCTGGCTGGGCACAGTTGATGAAGGCTGAATTTCCCGATCAACAAGCCGTCGGCGTTGTTGGTCAGGTCATCCCGTGGAATTTCCCGCTGCTGATGCTGGCCTGGAAAATTGCACCGGCATTGGCGGCTGGTAATACCGTGGTGATGAAGCCCGCTGAATATACCTCACTGACTGCCTTGTTGTTTGCAGAAATCTGCGAAGAAGCCGGATTGCCCGCTGGTGTGGTGAATATTGTGACCGGCGACGGCGCTACAGGTGAGCTGATCGTCGAACACAAAGGTGTCGACAAGATCGCCTTTACCGGATCAACAGGCGTAGGGCGTAGAATTCGTGAAATCACCGCTGGCAGTGGCAAAAAACTGTCGCTGGAGCTGGGTGGTAAATCACCCTTTATTGTTTTCGAAGATGCCGATCTGGACAGTGCTGTTGAAGGTGTTGTTGATGCAATCTGGTTTAACCAGGGCCAGGTCTGTTGCGCCGGATCGCGGCTTTTGGTGCAGGAAGGCATAGCTGATCGTTTCCTGACCAAATTGCGTGCACGCATGGCGACGCTCAGAGTCGGTGATCCGCTGGACAAGACCATGGACATGGGTGCCATCGTGGATCCGATCCAGAAAAAGCGCATTGCAGCCCTGGTCGAGGCAGGTGTCGATGAAGGGGCCGAACTTTGGCAAGCCGATGAAGGCATGCCGAAGAAAGGCTGCTTTTATCCGCCAACTTTGCTGACGGGGGTCGAGCCTTCTTCAACTGTCGCCCGTGAGGAAATTTTTGGACCCGTCCTGGTCGCCATGACCTTCCGCACGCCGGTTGAAGCTGTGGCCCTGGCGAATGATACCAACTATGGCCTGGCCGCCAGTGTCTGGAGTGAGAATATCAATCTCGCCCTCGATGTCTCGCCCAAAATCAAGGCTGGCGTTGTCTGGGTAAATTGCACCAATCAGTTTGATGCCGGTGTCGGCTTTGGCGGCTATCGCGACAGTGGCTTTGGCCGCGAAGGTGGCCGCGAGGGTATGTATGAATATATGAAGCCAGTTGCTGCGCCCGCTGCTGTTACTGAAAAGATGACGGCCCTGCCTGCAAAAACCAAAACATCGGATGGCATGCCGGCCATTGATCGCACAGCAAAATTCTATGTTGGTGGCAAACAGGCCCGGCCTGACGGTGGCTACAGTTTACCTGTACAGGGTGCCGATGGTTCTGTCCTCGGTGTTGTTGGAGACGGCAACCGCAAGGATATTCGCAATGCCGTTGAAGCCGCTCGCAAGGCCACGGCCTGGAGTGCCGCCAGTACCCATAACCGGGCCCAGGTTGTTTACTACATTGCAGAAAACCTGTCGGCCCGTGCCGATGAATTCCGCGACCGTATTCGCGCCATGACCGGTGCCAGCCTTAAAAATGCCACAAGGGAAGTCGACACTGCTGTTGAACGATTATTTACTTATGGCGCCTGGGCGGACAAATATGATGGGGCTGTGCATTCGCCACCCTTGCGCGGTGTGGCTATGGCCATGAACGAACCCCTTGGCGTGATGGGTCTGGTATGTCCGGACGAAGCGCCATTGCTGGCCTTTATTTCGATGCTGGCCCCCGCCATTGCCATGGGCAACAGGGTTGTTGTTATCCCGTCACCGGCTCATCCGCTGGTGGCCACAGATTTTTACCAGATTATGGAAACCTCCGACGTTCCAGGTGGTGTTGTGAACATTGTGACCGGCGCACGCGATGATCTTGCAAAAACACTGGCTGAACACGAAGAGGTTGACGCCGTCTGGTATGCAGGTTCCACTAAGGGAAGTGAAATGGTTGAAAGGGCTTCGGCCCACGACCTGAAGCAGACCTGGGTGAATAACGGGCAGGCGCGAAACTGGTACGATCTCGCGCAGGCCGAAGGTAGAGAATATTTAAGACGCTCAACACAAGTAAAGAATATATGGATACCCTATGGGGAATGACCGACGGGGCCGGCATTTTCCACAAATCATGAATGCCTCTGTTATAAACTATCCGGGAGGAAGACCTAAATGAAACACTTTTTGAAAACCGCGAGTGCGGCTGCTGTATTGCTGGCATCGTTCTCGGCATCTGCGGCGGACATCAAACCTTCTGTCGTTTTCGACATGGGCGGCAAGTTCGACAAATCTTTCAACGAAGGCGTTTACAACGGCGTTGAAAAATTCAAAAAAGAAACCGGCATCAAATATCGTGAATTTGAAGTCACCAACGAAGCTCAACGTGAACAGGCGATCCGTCGCATGGCCAAGCGTGGCTCCGACATCGTTTTGGGTATTGGTTTCGCCCAGTCTGACGCTGTGAAAAAAGTCGCTGGTGAATATCCCAATGGCCAGTTCGCCATCATTGATGGATTTGTCATTGCACCGAACGTCAACGCCATTTTGTTCAAGGAACATGAAGGCTCGTTCCTGGTTGGCATGATTGCAGCCATGAAGTCCAAGACCGGCACTGTCGGATTTGTTGGCGGCATGGATATCCCCTTGATCCGTCGTTTTGGTTGCGGCTATCTGCAAGGTGCCAAGCATGCCAATTCAAGCGTCAAGGTTATTCAGAACATGACCGGTACAACACCTTCAGCCTGGAACGATCCGGGTCGTGGTGGTGAATTGACCAAAGGCCAGTTTGCACAAGGTGCGGACGTCGTGTTTGCGGCTGCTGGTGGTACCGGCGTGGGTGTTTATCAGGCGGCTAAAGACGCTGGCAAATTTGCCATCGGCGTTGACAGCAACCAGAACCATCTGCACCCGGGCACCATGCTGACATCCATGATCAAGCGTGTCGACGTGGCTGCCTACAACACTTTCATGAACGCCAAGAATGGTACCTGGAAAGGTGGCATCACCTCTTTGGGTCTGGCCGAAGACGGTGTTGGCTGGGCATTGGACAAGCACAATCGCTCGCTGATCTCTGCCGATATGGAGAACAAGGTTGAAGCTGCTCGCAAGGATATCATTGCAGGCAAAATCAAGGTTCACGATTACATGGACGGCAACAAGTGCAACATGTAATCAGGAACAATTGTTCTTGATCAAGTTAAGACGGGGGAGATGGCAATGACATCCAGCACCGATGACGCGGGTGTTCAGCCGGGGGGGAGCAATTCCCCCCCGGTGGCCATCGAACTTCAGGGCATCAGCAAGGCCTTTGGTCTTGTGCAAGCCAACAAGGATGTTTCCATCAGGGTTGAGGCCGGAACAATTCACGGCATCGTCGGCGAAAATGGCGCTGGTAAATCGACTTTGATGAGCATTCTCTACGGTTTCTACGAAGCCGACGCCGGTACGATCCAGATCGACGGCAAACAAGTTCAAATCAAAAATTCAAACGACGCCATCGCCGCCGGTATCGGCATGGTGCATCAACATTTCATGTTGGTGGATACCTTCACGGTTCTGGAAAATGTCATGATGGGGGCCGAAAGCGGTGCCCTGTTGCGCGACAGTGTGGTCGCTGCACGGGCAGAACTGGAACGGCTGGAATCAGAATATGGTCTCCACGTGGACCCTGACGCCCTGGCCAGTGAATTGCCCGTGGGCCAATTGCAACGTGTTGAGATACTGAAGGCTCTTTATCGTGGAGCCCGTATCCTTATTCTGGATGAACCAACCGGCGTGTTGACGCCGCAGGAAGCGGAACAATTGTTCCGCATTTTGGGTGCCCTGAAAGACCAGGGTGTCACGATCGTCTTGATCACCCACAAACTACGCGAAATCATGGATGTGACCGACAATGTCGAGGTCATGCGACATGGTCAAATGGTCGCCCATCGCAAGACATCGGAAACAGATAAAGGCGAACTGGCGGAACTTATGGTCGGGCGCAAGATGCGCACGGACTTGCAAAAACAAGATGCAAATCCAGGTGAAACAGCCTTGATTGTTGAGAATCTGACGGTGCGGGATTCCTACGGGATCGCCAAGGTCGACAATGTGAGTTTCGAGGTAAAGACCGGTGAAATCGTCGGCATTGCAGGAGTCTCCGGCAATGGTCAAAGCGAATTGCTGGAAGCCTTGTCGGGTATAACCGGTCTGGATGAAGGTCGGATTGTCTATGGTGATCGTGAGGTCACACCCTCAGCACCCGTCAATCCGGAAGAGGTGCGAAAGCTCAGCGTCGCCCATGTCCCTGAGGATCGGCAAAAACTGGGACTGGTAACGGACTTCCCGGCATGGGAATCGTCCATCCTCGGGTATCACCGGGATGAAGCTTTGCAAAAAGGTCTGTTCCTGGATCCGGAGATCGTCAAGACCCAGTGCGTATCGCTGATGGAGCAATTTGATGTGCGACCACCAACACCTGATATCAAATCCGCAAACTTTTCAGGTGGCAATCAGCAAAAGCTGATCCTGGCTCGTGAAATAGATCGCAACCCCAAAGTCCTGCTGGTTGGACAGCCAACACGGGGTGTCGATATCGGGGCCATCGAATTCATTCACCGCCAATTGGTTGACCTGCGCGACAAGGGCGGGGCGGTCTTGCTGATATCTGTGGAACTGGATGAGGTCATGACCCTGGCAGACCGTATTCTGGTCATGTTCGAAGGTCGGATTGTGGCGGAAGTTGCCGGTGACAAGGCAGACGAAAAGACGCTCGGTCTAATGATGGCCAATGCCTTCTCGGAGACGCCATCCAGTGATGAAAATGTTAGCGGAGCGTCGGCATGAGCAGTTCGCCAGTTAAACCATTGCCACGCTGGATCGATGTCGGACTTGTTCCCGTCATTAATATTGTCATTGCCTTGCTGGTATCCGGCTTGATCATATTTGCCATTGGTGAAAATCCGTGGGAAGCCGTCAAAATCATGGCTTATGGTGCTTTGGGATTTGATGAAGGCATTGGCTACACGCTTTATTACATGACCAACTTCATCTTTACCGGCCTCGCGGTTGCCATCGCTTTTCATACCGGTTTGTTCAATATCGGTGGTGAAGGCCAGGCCTATATCGGTGGTCTTGGCGTTGGCCTTTGTTTGTTGGCCCTGGATACAGCCTTGCCGATCTGGATTTTGCTGCCGCTTTGCATTCTGGCATCCGGCTTGTTCGGGGCTGCGTGGGCGGCGGTACCGGCTTATCTGCAAGCCTATCGTGGCAGCCACATCGTTATTACCACGATCATGTTCAATTTCATCGCCTCGGCCCTGATGGTTTATTTGATGGTCAATGTGCTGATCAAGCCCGGTCAGATGTCACCGCAAAGTGTCACCTTTGCCGAGCAGTCCCACCTGCCTTTCATGAGCGAAGTCTTTGCCTGGTTCGGCATGGAAATCGCGCAGACGCCTCTCAACGTTACGGTTTTCTGGGCCATCTTCTGTTGCATTGCCTTGTGGGCCTTTATCTGGCGCACAAAGTGGGGGTTCGAAACTCGTGCCGTCGGCCACAATGAACCAGCCGCCGTCTATGGTGGCGTCGACCCGAAACGGACGATCATGATTGCCATGTTCATCTCCGGTGGCCTGGCAGGTTTTGTTGGCCTGAACGAGATCATGGGTGTGCACCACAAATTATTGCTGAACTTTCAATTTGGGTATGGCTTCACAGGAATTGCCGTTGCCCTGATGGGGCGTAACCATCCCTTCGGTATCGTCCTCGCCAGCTTGTTGTTTGGTATTCTTTACCAGGGCGGCGCTGAACTGGCGTTTGAGATGCCCAAGATCACCCGCGAAATGGTGGTGACGATCCAGGGCCTGGTGATCCTGTTCTCCGGTGCATTGGCCTATATGTCTGTGCCGTGGGTGTCGAAAGTCTATAATATTCTGGCTGCCGATAAACCGGTGCCGTCTGATTCAATAAGTGCAGAAGGGGAGGCCTGATCATGGAAGATGCCTTCGTCTTTATCACCCTGACCGCCAACGCGACTGTACGTGTGGCAACGCCCTTGATCCTGTGTGCCATGGCCGGTCTGTTTTCAGAACGTTCCGGCATTATCGACATCAGCCTGGAAGGCAAGATGCTGGGCGGTGCCTTTATGGCCGCCAGTGTTTCCTACGCTACGGATTCCGCCTGGCTGGGACTGATGGCGGCGATCATGTTTTCCATGGTGCTGGCCATGCTGCATGGCTTCGCCTGTATCACCCACAATGGCAACCAGGTCGTCAGCGGCGTTGCCTTGAACATGTTGATGTCGGGTCTGACCGTGGTTATGGGCATTGCTTGGTTCTCTCGTGGAGGTCAGACTCCCGGTGTCTCACCCGATGGCCGGTTCCTGCCGATCAATTTGCCCTTCGCGGAAGCGCTGAGCGACGTGCCCATTATCGGTACGTTCTATAGTGGGTTTCTCAGTGGTCATAATGCTCTTGTTTACCTGGCCTTCCTGGCTGTGCCCGCAACCTGGTGGGTGGTCTATCGCACACGCTTTGGCTTGCGTCTTCGCGCTGTGGGTGAGAACCCTCATGCCGTCGATACAGCGGGAATCTCCGTCGCCTGGTTACGCTATCGTGGCCTGCTGATCTGTGGTGGCCTGACCGGTGTTGCCGGGGCCTATTTGTCCATAGCCCAGAACGCATCTTTTGTGCGGGAAATGTCGGCAGGGCAGGGCTATATTGCCCTTGCCGCCATGATATTTGGCAAATGGCGACCGGTACCAGCCATGCTCGCTTGCCTGATGTTTGGTTTGCTGGATGCCATCGCTATTCGTCTGCAAGGCGTTGTTGTGCCGGGAATTGGCGAAGTGCCTGTGCAATTGATCCAGGCACTGCCATATGTCCTGACCGTCGTCTTGTTGGCCGGGTTTATCGGTAAATCAGTCGCGCCAAAAGCCATTGGCGTCCCCTACGTCAAGGAACGTTAGTAATGCTTGAAAAAATGATCAACCTGGCCCGGGACGCAATGGGCCGGGCCTACGCACCCTATTCAAAATTCCAGGTCGGTGCCGTTATGCGTGGTGCTGATGGCGGCTTGTACGCCGGCTGTAATGTCGAAAATGCAGCCTACCCACAAGGTTGTTGTGCCGAGGCATCCGCGATCTCGGCCATGGTCATGGCAGGCGAAAGTCGCATTGCCGAAGTCGTGGTCATGGGA
>Ga0066611_10001090_pt1 | contig 15282 bp, 10 predicted proteins | sample SaaInlV_DNA_200m_FD_60376 | JGI IMG/M metagenome (GOLD analysis project Ga0066611, IMG submission 60376) | Marine microbial communities from expanding oxygen minimum zones in the Saanich Inlet - SI075_LV_DNA_200m | ecosystem: Environmental > Aquatic > Marine > Unclassified | place: British... | reverse complement strand
CCGCTGATGACCATAAAGCCTTGCGGTGCGATACGGGTAACCGTGACATCCGCTTCGATCCCGCCGCGATGATTGAGGAACTGCGTATAAACCGAGGTTCCAGTTTCAACATCCATTTCCGCGCCACAAACCCGGTTCAAAGCGCGAACGGCATCCGGGCCCTGCACCTGGATTTTTGCATACATCGACTGGTCAATAAGCACAGCGGCATCTCTCGCGGCCAGACATTCCGCCTGCACATGATCAGACCAGTCTTTCCAGCGAAGGTTTGGCTCTTCATTCCAGACATCACCTTCAGCGCTGTAGTACATGGGAACTTCCCAGCCAATTCGCTCAGCGAACATGCCCCCTGCTTCCACCAGGCGATCATGCAAAGGAACCCGACGGACCCCGCGGGCAGAATGCACCTGACGACCAACCCAACTGACACCGTAATGGAACCCGACCGATTCTGTGCTGCGTTCCCGATTGTATCTGGTGTTGCGCTGAAACGGATGCGCCCTGCGCGCCATCATCGGGCCCATACCCCGTGACGGTGCCCCGTCGATCATCCATTCAGCCATCGTCAGCCCGACGCCACCGGAATTCAGAATACCGTTGGAGTTCATCCCGGTTGCCACATAAAGTCCGGCAAGTTCGCTTACGGGTCCCAGATAGGGACGACCGTCGGGGGTAAAGCTTTCCGGTCCATTGAAGAATGTCTGGATGCCCAGTTCTCCGAGAGCTGGCATGCGGGTAAACATCCGTTCCAGTTCGGGTTCAACATGATCCATATCAAAGGGCAATTCATCAAATTCAAAATCTTCGGGAATACCCTCTTGTCCGTAAGGCTTTCCCTTTGCCTCAAAGCCACCGATCAACAGTTTGCCGGTATCTTCCTTCCAGTAAGTTCGTTCTTCGGCAATATTCAGGATGGGCTGGTTTCCCGGCAACCCTTCAACAGGTTCGGTGACAATATAGAAATGCTCGGTCGCGTGCAGCGGCACCGTCACACCATGAGCTTTGGCGAACAGGTGGCTCCACATGCCACCCGCCAGCAGCACTTTGTCCGTTGCGATCACACCGTTATCGGTTTCGACCCCGACAACCTTGCCGTCCCGGATAACCAGTTCGGTCACTTTGGTATCTTCGAAAACCTGTGCCCCTTTGGCGCGTGCACCCTTGGACAGGGCAACAGACACATCCAGGGGATTCACCTGGCCGTTGGAGGGTACAAAAAAGGCAGATTGCACATCACCGGTTTCAATCCAGGGCCATTTTTCCTGTAACTCGGCAATGGATAACAGCTGACTTTCGATCCCCATTCTTGCGGCATGATCATGACTGCGAAGCAATTGCTCGTGACGCACGTTGCCCAGGGCGAGGTTAATGGTCCCGTTCGATTTGTACCCGGTTGCCTGCCCGGTTTCGACTTCCAACTCACCAAACAACTTTGTTGTATATTTTCCTAGTTCAGTTTGCGCTGTGCTGTCTCTCAATTGACCGACAATGCCGGCTGCATGCCAGGTCGTCCCACTGGCAATCTTGCGCCGCTCAAGCAAAACGGCAGGGACACCGCGTTGCGCGAGATGGTAAAGCGTCGAAAGACCAATGATGCCTCCGCCTATGATAACGACCGGTGCTTTCTCGGGAAGTGGCTTGGTCATGTCCTCTGCATTTTCTTGCTGTTGGTGTTTGCCTCAGGCAGGTGTCAAGTTCAGGTCAGGAAATCGGGCATCAACGCATTTGCGAATCTTCGACATCGTGACTGATTTCGTCTTCACGCAGTTTGTTCCGGTGTTCGATGATCATCGTTCGAATATGCAGGCCGATAATGATCAGGATCATGACAGCGATGATGGCTGCGATCGGTCGATCAACAAAATCCAGAGGTGATTTCACCCTTGCCATTGAACTCCTGAGTTTGACCTCCATGATGCCACCCAGAACCATGCCGAGAATGATCGGCACGACAGGCAGGTTCAACCTTTTAAGAACCAGACCCAACACACCGAAACCGGCCGACATGGCACAATCCACAACCGAATTACGCAGACTGTAAACGCCGACAAAACTGAGCGTCAGAATGAGCACACCGAGAAACCGGGTCGGAATCTGAATAATCTTGATCAGTATATTTGTTGAGGACAGCAGGAAAACAATCACGATCAGATTCAGAATAATCATCGAGATATAAAGCGCGTAAACAAAATCCATATGATTCTGGAACAGTTGCGGGCCGGGAATGACGTTATGGACATAAAAGACCGATAACATCATCGCCGTAAGCGCTTCGCCAGGTATCCCCAATGCCAGAAGCGGTATCATGGCGGCAGCCGGAACGGCATTATTTGCGGCTTCAGATGCAATCAATCCTTCGGGCGATCCTTTGCCGAAGGCATCCGGGTTTTTCGATGTTTTCTGGGCATAAGTATAAGACATGAACTGTGCCGTAAATTCTCCGACGCCAGGGATCATGCCCATCATGACGCCGAAGCCGCCAGCGACAGTCGCCACACGCTTGTGCCCCAAAAATTCTTTCATTGCGTTCAGAAGACTGCCCCGGACGGGTTGCGGATGCGGTGTCTCGTCTTTTTGCACCAACAATACAAATGCCTGGCTCAGGGCAAAAAGGCCCAGAACAACAACGATCAGATCAAACCCGGATTGCAGCCAGTCTTGTCCGAAAGTAAAGCGCTGGGTGTATTTCACAGGCTCCAGCCCGACGGTATTCAGGAATATACCAAAGGCGGCCAACATACCCGCTGCAAAAATTTGTCCGCGGTGGGCCAGAACCACAAGAATAATGCCCATAAGCGCCGCCAGAAAAATCTCGCGACTGCCAAAATGTGGAGCGATCATTGCCAGAAGTGGCGATAACAGGATCAACGCAAGAACAGATAAAAGTCCGCCAAACAAGGATGCAGAATAGGCCAGTGCCAATGCCCGACGGGCGTCGCCAGCCTTTGTCATGGGATGGCCATCGTACGTGGTCAGCGCATTTACGGCAGTGCCGGGTGTGTTGATCAAAATTGCAGGGAGGGCGCCGCCGAACATGGACGATCCGTAAATGCCCAACAGCATGACCAGTCCGACAAGGGGTTCAAATGCGAACGTCGTAGGCAAAAGAATGGCAATTGCAACGGCGGGTCCAACACCGGGGATGGCCCCGATGATGACGCCACCAACCGAGCCAACCATGAGGGCCAGAAATACGTCCCAACGGGCGATGAGATCCAGACCAGAAAATAGTGCGTCCATTTCCAGATCCCCTAGAAGTAAGTCAGCATAAAGCTGCGCAACGCCGTCGGCAGCAGCTCATATATTTCGCCGCCAGGAACTTTTACCTGGAGGAAGGATTTGAATAGAATAACGATCACCACAGCAGATCCCGTCGCCGCCATCCAGGCCTGGCGGCCCCTGTATCCCAATCGATAAGTTATCGTCACTGTGAACAGGATCGTTGAAAACAAATACCCTGCCAGCGGAACGATTGCGACATACACCATAAACCAGATGACATACTCCAAAGATCGAAGCCAGAATGTGACTTCCTGCCATCGCCCGTCCAGACGAGGTGAAACGAAGGAGCTTATGGCATGAAGGGCCGCAAAAACCGTCATGAGTCCAATCGACAGAATGGGCCAGAACGCAGGTTGGGCGAACAATTTCGTTCGCTTTACGAACACTGTCTGATCCGGAATGTTGGCCAGCAGGAATAAACCGAACATCAGAAAAACCATCGCGAAGAAAAAGTCTCCGGGGCGACGGTATCGTTTGAACATTTCCTGCAGTGTCTTGAAGCGTGACATGTGTTTTCAAACCGGCCTGTTGGTACGCGTTTGACGGAAAACGGGCGTCAACCCAAAAAAGCTGACGCCCGATGCAGGTTACTTCTTGGTGATCAGGGCTTCAATACGACCCAGAGTTTCCATGTCTTTTCCGATTTGGGTGGTCGAATCTGCCGCATTGCGCCAATAGATCAAGGCACCGGTTTCGGCCGCAATTTTCTGGGCCTTGGCTGACAGCATAGCCTTTTTGGCAACAGCTTCGATTTTCGCGCGGACATTAGCAGGTGTGTCCTTGTGAACGAAAATACCGTTCCACAGGGAAACAGCCAGGCTGGGCTGCAATTCAGCCACAGTCGGGGTATTCGGCGTCAACGGAATACGTTTGTCACCGATTGACGCCAGAACATTCACCTTGTCCATGCAAGGCAAGATCAATTGCAGACTTGTGTTGATGACGTCAACGTCGCCTGACGCAAGCGTGTTGCAATCCAGCGTGTCAAAAGCAGTTTCAGAATCAAAATCAAATTTCATGGTTTTGGCCAGCGCGAATGTTACTTGCGTTGGCACCAGGAACGATCCGAAGTGACCAAGAGCCACCTCATTTTTCTTCGCATGAGCAGCCAGGCCATTGATATCGGAATAGGGCTGGTCCTTCGATGCCGCGATGACAAAAGGATAGGTCAGGAAGACGCCAACCGGCTCAAACGGATTTGGGGCCAGGGCTGGAATACCGACATGGGGTCCAACAATAGGAATGTCGATCACAAAGGAGCCAATTGTATAGCCATCAGCTTTGGCACCGGCGACTTCAGCAGCACCAGGAAATGGTCCACCGCCACCACCGGGCTTGTTGATGACAGCGGCAGGCACACCATAGGTCTTTTGGAATTCGTCAGCGATCAACCGGGTCAAAATATCCTCAAGGTCCCCGGGCGGGAACGGTACGACAAAATTGACAGGCTTTTCAGGATATTCGGCGGCGGCATAGGTAGGCGAAAAAATGGCGGCGGCCATCAATACGCTGGCGATCAGTGTTTTCTTCAACGGAAGTCCTCCCAATGTAAATTCAAAATCTAATCAATCTCGATCTGGATTTTATTATAAGTATCATTATTTGATACCTTTGTTTCATTTTATTATTGCAACCTAATTGGTTTTCTGTCAACACTTACCTTCACCAGGTCGCGCCATTACGCCATTTGCGCGCTCACCAAACGGAGACAAGTTTCTTGGGGACAATCACCAAAGCATTGACAATGCTTAACTTTTTTTCTGCCGAGCATTCAGAAATCGGGCTTGCTAACTTTGTCAGACTTACAGGACGTGACAAGGCAACTGTACGGCGTCATCTGATCGAACTGGAGGAAAACGGTTTCCTCGAGCAGAACCCCGCGAGCCGGGGTTATCGACTTGGACCTTCAATATTGAGATTGGCTGCTGTCAGGGAATTACACTTCCCGGCCGTCAGCGCAGCGGCACCCATCGTCACCGAAATTGCAGAAACCCTGGGCGAGCTGGTTCATACGGCGCTTCTACAAAACAACATGATGTCGCATTTGTATAATGCCGACCCGCAAATTCACGGCACGCGCGTCATTTTTGACGAAGCCGAAATGTTGCCTTTGCATGCGACCTCATCTGGTCTTGCCATGCTGGCCTTTGGGCCTCCTGCACTGGAGGATATTGTCCTGTCCGGTCCGCTTGACCCCTTCACACCAAAAACGGTTGTCGACAAAAGCGTTCTTGTTGGCTTGATTGAACAGGCAAGGGAAAGAGGCTTCAGTTTCGGTGATCAGGGCTTTACTGATGAAGTGTTTTCTTTTGCGGTGCCGATTTTTGGCCCGGAAGAAATTGCAGTAGGTACAATTGCGGTGCCCGTTCCGGTTTCACGTTTGAACGATGAAAAGAAATCCCAAATTCTGAAAGTCCTTAAAAAAGGCTGTGAAGATGCCTCACGTTCCTTTGGCGGAAAAGTGCCCGCGCATGTCCGCGAGGCATGGAGCAGAAGTATCTGAGAACTGCGGACAATCAGTCTTGACCGAAGCTGCTTTAGAAACGCATCGAATTGAAAGGCGTAACATTTATGTCTCGCAGCATTTCCCAACTCCTTGAAGACCGGGCGCGCTTGCTTGGCCCCAACGTTTCGACCTTTTACGATGAACCTGTTCATCTGACCAAGGGTGATGGTGTCTGGGTATGGGATGCCGACGGGAAAAAGTATCTGGATTGCTACAACAATGTTCCTCACGTCGGACACTGCCATGCAAAAGTTGTCGAGGCGATTTGCAAGCAATCTGCGACCCTGAATACCCACACCCGGTATCTGCATGAAGGTATTCTGGATTACGTCGAAAAGCTGACGGCGACCTTCGAGGGGCACCTTTCAACGGCCATCCTTACCTGCACCGGGTCCGAAGCCAATGACATTGCTCTTCGTATGGCCGAAGCGCGTACGCACAAGCGTGGCGTCATTGCCACCGACCATACCTATCACGGCAACACGTCAGCCGTGTCGCAGTTGTCGCGTACCAATCCGCCAACGACGGGATATGGCGGTCATGTCCGACACGTGCCTGCCCCTGATAGCTATCGTCCCCTTGGAGGCGAAGGCGGCAAGGCCCACGCCCTGGCATTTGCCGCTGAGGTCAAATCCGCTATTGGTGATCTCGAAGCAAGTGAACATGGCTTTTCGTCCATCATTATCTGTCCGTTTTTTGGCAATGAAGGATTTCCTGATCTTGACAAAGGATTTCTTGAACCAACTGAAAAAGTTGTCAGGGAAGCAGGCGGCATCATTATCGCCGATGAAGTTCAGCCTGGATTCGGTCGCCTTGGCACCCACATGTGGGGTCACCAGAAAAGCGAATTAACACCCGATGTCGTGACGCTGGGCAAACCAATGGGCAATGGTCATCCAGTTGCCGGCGTTGTTACATCCCTGGAAACCATGACGACTTTTCGGGAATCGTTTCGTTACTTCAATACATTTGGTGGCAATCCCGTCTCTTGCGCTGCGGCCATGGCGGTTCTCAACGTCATGGAAGAAGAAGGTTTGATGGAACAGGCGCGGGATGTCGGTGACTACGCACGCGCGGGATTAAAGGAGCTTGCCCAAAGACATGAAGCCATTGGCGATGTTCGCGGTTCCGGATTGTTCTTTGGTGCCGAGATGGTTCTGGACCGCAATACAAAAGAGCCTGCCATCGACTTCACAAATCGCGTCGCCAACGAAATGCGGCAGCGGGGCGTCTTGTTGAACAAACTTGGTATTCATTACAACACACTAAAAATTCGACCTAATCTTCAGTTCACACGCGAGAATGCAGATTTGTTGTTGTCTACACTCGATACAGTTCTGTCGACCGTACCGCTTCATCCATGAGCCTGGAAACTGCAAGAAAAGCGATGGCGTCATGGGATCTGGAGAGCGCCAGTTTACGTTTAGTAGCGCAGAGGGAAAACACGGTTTATCAAGTCACCATAGAAGACGGTACCAACTACGCCTTGCGGCTGCATCGCCCAGGGTATCAGACCCCCGCGGCTTTGCGTTCCGAACTGCAGTGGATGGAAGCTTTGCTTGAAGGAGGCCTGGAAGTTCCCACGCCCATCCCGACAACAGAAAATTTGTTGCTCATTGCCATCGATGAGTACCAGATAGATTTATTGTCGTGGCTTTCAGGCAAGCCCATGGGCGCTTCCGGAGAAGCCCTTCAATTACAGAACCGGCGAGAAACATTTCGATCCCTGGGGCAGATCATGGCACGCGTGCATAGCATTTCGGATGGGTGGTCTCGTCCGCAAGAGTTTGAACGCGTCAGCTGGGGTCGCGAAGGTCTGGTCGGCGAAAATCCTGTCTGGGGCAAGTTTTGGGAAAACCCGCATCTTTCTTCGGCCCAACGCAAACTTTTTGGCGACATACGATCTGAAGCCATCGAAGAACTTCGGAATGTGGAAGAGACACTCGATTACGGCCTCATTCATGCGGATCTGGTGCGCGAGAATATCCTGATTTCTGAACGCGGCCTGCAGTTGATCGATTTTGACGACAGTGGTTTTGGTTTCAGGCTTTTTGAAATCGCGACCACATTACTGAGGAATACCGGCGAGGCGGACAGCGATGAACTACAAGCAGCACTTATCAATGGTTACAGATCCATCCGGCCAATCGATACAGCGCATTTACCCCTGTTCATGATGTTGCGGGCTTTAAGCTACGTTGGCTGGATCGTCCCCCGCATGACGGAACCCGGCTCAGATGTTCGCTTGCGGCGGTTTATCAATACTGCTGAAAACCTGGTGAGACAATACCGGGAAGCCAACACCCGTAATTCATCTACGGCATGAACCTCAGTATAAAACCGTCATAAAAAAGGCCCCGAAAACGGGACCTTTTTATGGCGGTGCTGTCAGACTAATGCGAACTCGTCTCAGTTTGGCACTTAAGTGTCTCCTTTACGCCGCACAAAGCTGGCGCCACTCGGCAATTGCGGCGTTGCGTTGATTCTTGAAACTGATTCGAGATGTCAGATGGCGTTCGTGGTTGAAGTGGTTGTGGATGGATGAGTGAACCGATGAAAACTTCTGCAGCGTCTGTCGAAGCCTGAACCTCAACATCGCATGTTCCCTTCGTCGAAATGGCAGATGTGAGTTTTCTGCCCGGTTGTTCTTCCAGCGACCGGTCTCCTGTCGACGGCCACTTTCCATAACATCCAAAGCAGCTCGGTACGAGCGCAATTTATCCGTCACAATCACATGCGGCTGACCATACCGCTTCATGGCTTTCCTGAGAAATTTGAAGGCTGCTTTTCGGTCTCTCCGTTTGGTGACAAAGACTTCCAGCACTTCGCCCTCGTGATCAACGGCTCGCCAGAGATAATGCAATTCACCATTTATTTTCACAAATACTTCATCCAGATGCCAACGCCAGTTGGAATATCCTGGTGCCGGACGAATTCTATTCTTCCGGATTTCCCTGGCGAACATCGGACCAAACCGGCTCCACCAGTATCGAACAGATTCATGGCAAATATCGATCCCCCGTTCGTGCAGCAGGTCTTCAACATTGCGCAACGAAAGTGGAAATCTGATGTACATCATCACAGCGACGCGGATCACTTCAGGGGAGGTTTTGAAATAGCGAAATGGGTTCTGTTTCTTCATTCCTATACGCTACGGGCACAGGGTCATCTCAGCAAGTTGTGTTCCTCTGACAGAACCTTTCTGCGGAATATTGCTGGTCAGACAGGTAGTCCATCAGGTCTGTCGCTGTCTTTTGGGCATTGGCCACACAGGCTCCGACAGAGGGACCACAAAGATAGTTTCCGGTGACAAAAATGCCCGGTGCTTCCTGTGAAATATTGCGGATGCTATCCACCCGCTCGGCATGGCCGCTTCTGTACTGCGGGATACCCCGCGGCCAGCTGCGCACGTTGGTGACGACGGGTTCGCCGCGCGCACCCATCAGCCCACGGAATTCCTGTTGCGCGAGGTCAATCAGTTCACGCCGACCCATGCGCCCGACTTCAGGATGGCGTGCCCCTCCGAGATAACCAGTCAGGGCCACATGACCTTTGGGTGCCCGACCGGCAAACATGGAAGACGGGAACTGGGCTCCTGTCAGGGCCCTGTTTTCGCACCGCGGTGACAAATACCCAAGGCCATCCATGGGATGATCCACATCAGCCCGCCGATAGCCGAGAAACACCACGGCCAGAGGCGGTGCGTCGATGGCAGCGATGGCTTCAGCCCCGTCAGGTGCAACATTTTCCAAAAATGCCGTCGCCACATGAGGTTGGGTTGCGATCAAGATGGAGCGGGTGGCGATCCGGCCATGACCGGCCGTGTCAATTTGATAGCCACCTTGCTGCCCGGTGATCCTGCGAACGGTCACGCCGGTGTGGATACAATCTGTCAGGCCAGTGGATAGAGCAGTCGGCAGGGTCCCGATACCTTCAGTCCAGGAATACAGTCGCTTGCCCGGCATGACCCCGCCCCGCAGGCGGTGGCTCAGGGCCGCCCGGATGATGGAGCCATGTTGCCGTTCCATATCCAGCAGGCGGGGAAAAACTGACTGCAGGGAAAGTTCATCCGCCCGTCCGGCATAAAGACCACCCACCAGGGGGTCCATGACACGGCGGGCAAATTCGCCGCCAAAACGGCGACTGAACCAGGCCTCGACAGATTCGGCTGTATCCGGACTTCCTTTTGATATCAAGGGTTCCAGCAGCATGCGCAGGCGGGCTGCGGGCGACAGATAGGAAGATGTGAAAAATCCCAGCGGGTGGGCGGCGACACCCTGAAGCGCCCCGTCCTTGACCAGAAACCGCCGTTTAACATCATCGCTGAGCGGCACAACAGAAGGATCCAGCCCAAGGTTTTCGGACAGCACGCGAACCTCGTCCACCGCCGCATTGATCGTGCTGGGACCGTGTTCAATCAAAAAGCCGTTTTTGCGTTCTGTGATGGCATTGCCACCGGTTCGGGTCTGGCGTTCCAGAACGGTAATATCACAGCCCTGGGCGCGAAGCTGCCAGGCGGCAGCCAGGCCAGAGATCCCCGCGCCGATGACAACAACATCCCTCATGAACCGTCTCCGGCATGCGGGCTGCCAGGTCGTTTGAAACCGGTCCCGAAACGGGCGGGCATACCGCCTTCCCCAAAACGTTTGCGAGCGGCAGCGGCCATGTCGTCAGCTTCAATGCGGTCGCGGCCCTGCTCCCGGACAAAATCCTCCACGCCCCGACGCACCATTCGGCGGACAAAGGGCGGCACGCGACCGAGGCGGGTTTTCGCTTCTTCTGACCAGACCAGGCTGCTTCCGGTATCTCCCAGGGGTTGGATGACGGCCCCCTGGCCGGGGGTGTAGTCACAGAGGAAATCCTCCCCCATGAGGTTGCCGTCGCGGGCAAAAGGCCGGGCCCGGCACCCGCCACACATCTTGGTATATTCACAATCCCCGCAGCGACCTTCCGGTTTCGGGTCGCGCAGTTGTTGAAACTGTTCCGCCGACTGCCAGATTTCCGCAAAATCCGTCTCCCGCACAGAGCCCACCTCAGCCTCCATGTATGGACAGGCAGTCACTCCGCCTTCGGGCGTGATGCGGCAATAACGGGTCCCTGCCAGGCAACCACCGGCTTCATACCCTTGAGCCAGGGTAATGGGCCAGTCAGGATCAAGTTCCAGGGCCATGCGCTTGAAATGCGGTGCGCATTTGGCACGGATCATTAATTGTGGTTCATCGTGGGCCGCCCTGGTTACGCGGCGCAACACATCTTCATAGGTGGCAGCCGAAATATTCGTGACTTTTTCGCCTCGCCCGGTGCAGACCAGGAAAAAGACGTTGAGCGCCAGAGCACCGGCGGACTTGGCAAAATCCACCATGCTTTCAAATTCATGGGCATTATCGTCGGTAACAGAATAATGAAGTTGAAACACCAGGCCCGCGTCACGACAGGCATCAAGGGCCGCCATGGTTTTTCCCCAGGCACCCGCGCTGCCCCGGAAATCATCGTGAAACGCAGGATCCAGGGAATCCAGGCTGATCCCCGCCCCCGCCAGTCCTGCCTTTTGCAGGCGGTCAATGCGGTCCGGCGTCAGACCCAAACCATTGGTCCCCAGCACCACCATCAAACCGGCGTCGGCGGCATGGGCAACCAGGTCTTCGATGTCGGGACGCAACAGGGGTTCACCCCCCGTCATCACCACCATGCAGCCACTGCTGAGGGCAGCAATCCGGTCAATGACGTCCTTGACTTCAGCTGTGGTGAGTTCGTCGGTCCCGCCTTCGGCGCGGGTTCCGGCATCCAGATAGCAGTGTTCACAGCGCAGGTTACAGCGCCGCGTAAGATTGAGGGCGACCAGATAGGGCGGGTCAGCGGCTGTCATGTATCAACCGCCGTCCGCGCCCTGTTCAGGCACTGGACACATGTTCTTGCGCACTTCGAGAATAACCTCCTCCGCCAGTTCCAGTGAGACCGGGTCCTGCTCGCGTTGCCGCGCCAGATCTTCGATCTCCAGTTTGACGGTATCGCGCACCATCTCTGGCACACGGGCCACACGGGCCAGAGCTGCCGCCGACCAGGTCAGGGCGGTTGCATCCACCAGATCAAGAAACGGCGTAACGTGACGCACACCTACTTCGTCAGCCTGGTCACGCCGGGCGCGTTTGACGGCGCGCAGGCGAATATTGTCGGCCACGGCCTTGTCCTGGATATCGTCGATCAGTTTGCTGGCGTCATCACTCCAGGCGACCGTCCGGTCACGGGCGGCCTTCGATGCATCATCCCCAAAGCCTGGCATCATGCTTTTCATCACCTCGTCCACCACATCGGAGGTAATAAAGGTATGACCCAGTTTTTGTGCATGGCGCAGCACCATACGACGCGCCATATCTCGAACAAATTCCGGTGCGCGGGAGAGTTTTTTCTCGGCTTCCACGCTCCAGGTCACGGTTTCTTCGGCCACCACTTCAAATGGCGGGATATAGGAAGTTTGCGTCAGCCAGACATGGCAAGAGACCTGGCGCAGCAGGTTTTCCGAAGTGCCGCCGATATCCAGATCATCATCCGCATGCACCCCTGTCTTGCCGACGATAATCATGCTGGCATTGACGCTGTCGAGATATTTCAATATGGCCACCCAGGGCTTGCCATCCAGCAGGGTGGTTTTCAGTTTGACCCCGAGGTCTTCGGCAATGGAGCGGGCGACTTCCAGATGGGACTGGTAGATTTTGGCAATCCCGTCGTCGATCAGTTCCTCATGCAGTTGTTCCTGTTCCTTGAAGCGGAAAACCTTGCCGGCTTCTTCGGACAGCACCCCGGCAATCTTGTTGAAGGCCACATAATGGTAATAGGGATCATAGGCAGCAACGGCGTGGACTTCGGCACCCAGCCGTTCGGCGACATCCAGCGCTGTCATCAGGGCACCGTTGGAAAGTTCGGAGCCATCAATGCCAACCACAATCGGGCCGTCTCCGATTGCTCTGTCCGTGTCACGGATAACCAGAGTATCAATGGCACTGCGGCGGGTGACACGTTCACAGACCGTGCCCACCAGGCTGCCCGGACCGGCCCCGAGGCCAAGCGCCCCCAGCACCAGCACGTCATGTTCGCCCGTACGGGTTGCGTCGACGATCTGACTGTAATTCTTGCCTTCCGGACTAAGACGCCTGAATTCCACATCTGCCTGCTGGCAGCGTTCAAGCCCCACATCGTGATAGCTGTCGGTGATAATGCCGAGGCCCTTGGTGATCAGCGAATCATGGACAACGCGCTGATATTCCATTTCCTCTTCTTCGTGATAGCGTTCCGGCAAGCCACCTTCCATCATCTTGAAGCGTCGGTCATGCAATTGCGCGGCATAGGCGTGAATGCCGGTAACGTGCCCGCCACCCGCCACGGCCAGGCGAATGGATTCTTCCAAGGCGCGATTGGCGTGTTCCGAGGCATCCAGGGCCACCAGCATTCTTTTCAGGGATGCGGGTGCGGTATTTTCGGTTTCGCTCCGCTCTTCCGTCAGGGCTGTCATGGACATGGAGATCTCCTGGTTAGCCGCTGTCTGGCGGCAAGGGCGGCGCGGTCTCCCGGCCTGCCAATTTTCTCAAGGGCTTCGATGGCGGATTTCCAGTAACGCTTGCGCCCGCCATCATCAAGAATCTGCAGATAAAGCGTCCGGGCTGTTTCCGCATGCCGGTCAGCCAACAAGGCGGCCACGTCCAGAATGTGGAAGGCTTCGAATTCCATGGAGAAATCAACCAGCCGCTGGACAGTGGCATCAGAAGCCTCCTGCGCCAGGGCACGGGCGGCCGCCATACGAACAGACGGTGCTTCATCACCCAGGCAGGCCTCAACACCGGCATCAACCTGACCTGCCAGAGCCAGGCCGTGAACGGCCTCGGCACGCACAAAGCTGCTGGAATCTGTCAGATAAGCCTGCATCCGGGCTATGGCCTCCCCTGTATTCACATGTGCAAGGGCCTTGCTGACCGCAATGCGCACATCATTGTCCTGCGTCTCGCTGATCGCCAGCAACGCATCCACCACTTCGTTTGGCAACGCGGTTGTTTCCGCGCCAGCCCGGGCCAGACTGTCGAGGGCGGTAATCACAAGATCACGGTCCTCATCCGTCAGCACCCCGGCGAGGGCCATTGTGACATCCTCCTGGGGAAAATCACCCAGAACCCGTGCGGCATAACGGCGCACATCCTGATGGGGAGCCAACGTGGTTTCCGGGGACATCACCTTGCGCCGCGGTTTCTGGTTGGTCAGTTCCATATAGTCGAGATCTTCTTCCGTCAGTTCGACAGGTGTCGACTCAACAGGCTCTTCGTCAACGGTTCCGGGTTCGTCATCCAGCAAAGCCGCCAGGGTTGAACCGGGCCGCACCTCGATTTCAACTTCTTCCGGAAGGCTTGCTGCAGCAACGGTCTCTTCGGCCTCAATTTCAGCCACCGAACGGACCGGTTGAACGGATTGTGCCATCTCGATGGTTTCCGAGACCGTCACTTCTTCGCCCGCATCTTCAACAGAAACATCCGTTGCGGGATCAGCGTCACCCGCATCCGCAGCGATTTCATCGCTGGTTTCTTCAAAAGTTTCCGGGGTCTCATCGGAATCTTCCGGAGGCAGGACAATTTCACCCCGCAGAGCTGCCAGCAACACGCCACCGGCTTCATCGGAAAAGTCTTCCGCCACCTTTGAATAATCAGCCAATGCTGTCATGGCTGCCAGGCGAACCTGGCGCTGGTCATCGCCCAGAACGCCTTCCAGAACCTGCAACACAGCCTCACCCGGACGGGAAGCAACGGCCTTGATCACGGCCAGCCGGATTTCCAGCGCAGTTTCCGGATCAGCAAGTTTCTCCAACAAAGGTGTTTCCATGTCTTCAGGCGACACCTGCATCAGGGCACTGGTGGCAAGGGCGGCAGTTTCCGGTCCCGCCGTATCGAGGATTTCCAGCAACCGGCCTTTGAGGCCCATTTCTTCTATTAACGCGGGGTCTTTAATGATTTCCTGCAGGACGGCAGCGAGCAAAACATTGTTGTCTTCCGACAGCATGTCCGACAGACGACCGGGATAATATCGGCCGCACAGGGCAACAAAGGCGGCGCGGATTTCGGGTTTCCTGTCCAGCAGCAGCATTTCCAGGCGCGGATCCGCGGGATCACGGGTCGCAACAGCCCGGCCAGCGGCTTCGCGTACATCCGCATCTTCATCCACCAGCGCCCGGGTCATGGTTTCACTGGCAACGATATTGTCGACGGTACCCAGAACGGTCACCGCCCGGCGGCGCAGGCGCGCGTTGTCAGACGTGGCATAGCTGGCCAGCGCCGCTGCCCCGGCATCACCCAGCCCGGCAAAGGCGGTAAAGGCAACTTCTGACAGGTCCTGGCCATATTCATCGTCCAGCGCCTCGACAATCTCCGGTACGGCTTCCTGATCCCCAAAGCGGGCCAGGGCCTTGATCACCTTGACCTGAATATCAACCCAGTCATCCCAGCCGGTTTCATAGAATT
>Ga0066611_10001057_pt1 | contig 15594 bp, 12 predicted proteins | sample SaaInlV_DNA_200m_FD_60376 | JGI IMG/M metagenome (GOLD analysis project Ga0066611, IMG submission 60376) | Marine microbial communities from expanding oxygen minimum zones in the Saanich Inlet - SI075_LV_DNA_200m | ecosystem: Environmental > Aquatic > Marine > Unclassified | place: British... | reverse complement strand
GGCTTTTCGTATTTGGCTTCAAGCCAGAATGCCATCATTACTTCGAGCAATTTCCGCCTGAAACTGCGTTCCGGCGTCAAAAAAGCATTTTTGGCCAGCTGTTGTGAAATGGTACTTCCGCCCTGAACAACGCGAAAGGCCATCAGATTGACGGCGGCGGCGCGAGCGAGCCCGATCAAGTCGATCCCGACGTGATCAAAGAACCGACGATCTTCCGTTGCGACGACCGCCTGGACAAGAGTTTTGGGCAATTCTGCATAAGTCAGGGAGTTGCCACGCATGCCGCCACGCGTTGCCAAAGGCTGGCCGTTGGCATAAAGCAGTTTGATCGATGGTCCTTTACTGGCAGCGCTATATTCAGGCGACTGGACATCGGGCAATTCCATGGCATACCAGCCGATCATGCCGAACAACCCGACAATGCCCCAGATCATTGCGACCGCACCCCAATAAGTCAGAAAACGAATAATTTTGCGCCCATTTCCAGGGTGCGCCTCATCCTCCTGACGATCTTCGTCTTTCTTTGCCATGGGTTAACGTACCATCCTACTTCATCAGGAATAAACCCGGATATATCAAATCCTTATGTGGAACAGTTTGATCATGAAATAAACATTTTCAAGGCATCAATAAATGTCAATTTCAATCCAAAGCCGTCCTAGCCCGGCTTGATTCTTGTAAAACAGGTAAATGGTGGATTTTGATCTGATGGTTTTTTGGATTTTGTGGTTTTTGGCGGCATTTGGTCGACCAATTCACGTCCACATCCAGTCCCATTTCCGTAGAACGAATAATGCTGAATATTCAACGCTCTACAGGATTTTTCGACTCTGATTTCGATGGTCAAATCGGGCATGAAATCTCGTTCAGTTACGGCCAATTACCACTGCAGTGGTTGCGCCAGAACGTCGTCTTTCAGACCATTGGCCAGGAGATCGCGTCTGAATCGGGCAATCAAGGTTTTTGCTGCAAGCAATGCTTCCTTGCGGGGCATGCCGGCTGAGATTGAAGGGTCATACAAAGTCCGGAGCAAAATACGATCATTCAGTGAGAACTGCTGCTGGGAAATATCCTTGTGGAAGAGGATTGAAGGACCAAACAGCTGATGATGACCGATCAGGCCGAAAGCATGCAGCATTTCGTGCAGCACACAAATTTCGCGAATTTTGTCGCTGATATCGTTTGCAACAAAAATGTCGGCATAGCCAATGTTATTGCGCCCTCTGGGCAAGGCAAAACAGAGTGTGCCCTTTGGCAATGCCTTGTACTTCCCTGAGCTGCCGACGCGTTTGTCAATTTCCTGCTTCAGATCAGCGTGTTTGACAAAATGCACAACAAAGTTGGTCCGCCCCGTTTTGGCCGGATATTCATGCGGTATACCTGTAAGCGGCAGCAGTTTTTCGAAAGCCGCCCTGACCAATTGCTCATCATCCGGTGAACGGGCGTTAACCAGAGAGACCCGGACAGGGGAGACCCACTTTCTTACCCAGGCATTGGCATTGTCGTCCTTGCCGAAACCGGCACCCAGCCTGGCAAAAATACGGAACAAATCTTCTTCTGACGCAAGGCTGTCACGTCCAGCGTCCTGCGGCGTTGTACAGGCGGCGACCAACAAAACCAGGAAAACAATCAAGACTTTGGATATGTGGGTCAATCGACAAACAACTCGACACAAATTCGTTCGATCGTTCTAAAATAATTCCTGTTCATCGCATTTTGCGATATTTGAACAAAATTTGTGGACCAGATACCATCAATGACCCATGCATCACGGAAAGTGCTCTAGATATCCAGATTGGCGACATTCAGGGCATTTTCCTGAATGAAATCACGTCGAGGCTCAACGACATCGCCCATCAAGGTAGAAAACATCTCGTCCGCTTCATCTGCATGTGCGACTTTCACCTGCAGTAATGTACGAACGTTCGGGTCGAGAGTTGTTTCCCACAATTGCTCCGGGTTCATCTCCCCCAAACCCTTATAGCGTTGAATTGCAAGGCCTTTTCGACCGATTCCGAACACCGTATCCAGCAACTGTGTGGGTGATCTAATCTCAAATTCTTCGTCTTTGCGCTGCAAAACTGCCTTTTTGAGATAAGCTTCCTGGAGTTCGGTTGCTTGCTCATCAAGCTTCCTTGCTTCGGCAGAACGGATCAGCTTGCCGTCTATTTCATGGGTTTCCGTAATACCGCGCAATAGCCGCGTGAAACTCAGGCCACCATCATCGGTTGGCACGCCTTGCCAGCCGCGTTCAATGGCCGTGCCTAGCAAATCCAGGCGATTGGCGACATAGTTTGCAGCGGTCACAGCCCGATCCGGATCTGACAGAACATCCGGATTCAGCGCCCCGGCTATTGCTGTTTGCTCAACTATCGAACGGTCGTATTTTTGGCTCACGGAGTCCAGATATTTGCGACAATGGCGGGCATGATCGACCAATTGCCTGAGGTCCTTACCTGCGCGCTGCTCACCCGTATGCAAAGTCAACACAGCGTCTTCCAGGGCGCTGTCAATTAATGAGTCTTCCAGCGCGCCTTCATCCTTAACATAGCGTTCGGACTTGCCGCGTGAAACTTTGTACAACGGTGGTTGGGCGATGTAGAGGTGGCCTGCATCAACCAATTCCCTCATCTGACGATAAAAGAAAGTCAGCAGCAGGGTTCGGATGTGCGCGCCATCGACGTCAGCATCAGTCATGATAATAATACGATGGTACCGAAGTTTTTCGATATCAAAATCGTCGCGACCAATACCTGTGCCAAGCGCAGTGATCAAAGTCCCGATTTCGGCAGAAGACAGCATTTTGTCAAACCGGGCCCGTTCAACATTCAAGATCTTGCCCCTGAGCGGCAATACCGCCTGGGTAGACCTGATTCGACCCTGTTTGGCAGAACCACCAGCAGAATCTCCCTCCACCAGGAACAATTCACACTTGCTGGGATCACGCTCCTGGCAATCTGCCAGTTTCCCCGGCAGGCTGGAAATGTCCAGCGCCCCTTTGCGCCGGGTCAACTCCCGTGCCTTGCGGGCGGCGTCGCGGGCGGCGGCAGCCTCAACCACTTTCATGATAATCGATTTGGCTTCAGTCGGGTGCTCTTCAAACCATTGTCCGAGATATTCCCCCATGAAACCTTCAACGGCAGGCCGGACTTCGGAAGAAACCAGTTTGTCCTTGGTCTGGGAAGAAAATTTCGGATCGGGAACCTTGACGGATAGAACACAGGTCAGACCTTCACGGGCGTCATCACCGGTCAAACTGACTTTTTCTTTTTTCGTCAGGCCGGTTCTGGTGGCGTAGGCATTAATCGTCCGGGTCAAGGCGCCCCTGAAACCCGCCAGATGTGTACCGCCATCCCGTTGAGGAATGTTGTTGGTAAAACACAGGACATTTTCGTGATAGCTGTCGTTCCATTCCAGGGCAGCTTCGATAATGATGTCATCGCGTTCACCAATCATGGTGATAGGTCCGGGGTGCTGCGCGGATTTATTTCGATCAAGATATTCAACAAAAGCTGAAATACCGCCTTCATAATACAGATCGACCCGTTTGGTTTCCGCGTGACGATTGTCTTCCAGCGCGACTTTTACGCCGGAATTCAAAAAAGCCAGCTCACGCAAACGATGCTCAAGGGTTGGCTGATCAAATTCAATATTGCTGAACGTATCGGTCGACGGCTTGAATGTTATTTCAGTACCGGTTCGACCCTCTGCATCCCCGCTTATCGCCAGCGGCGCTACAGCGTCGCCATGGGCAAAGTGCATAGTATGTTCGTTGCCGGCTCTCCAGATTTTCAGTTCCAGTTCAACTGACAGCGCATTCACAACAGATACACCAACGCCGTGCAAACCGCCGGAAACCTTATAGGAGTCCTGATTGAATTTACCACCGGCGTGAAGCTGGGTCATGATAACCTCGGCGGCAGAGATGCCTTCTTCTTCGTGGATATCGGTCGGGATCCCGCGACCATTATCCCGAACTGTGACGGTACCTTCGGGGTTCAGGATCACGTCAACCTGATCGCAATGACCGGCAAGCGCCTCATCAATTGCGTTATCAACAACCTCATACACCATGTGATGCAAACCCGAACCGTCATCGGTATCGCCGATATACATGCCCGGGCGTTTGCGTACAGCATCAAGACCGCGCAAGACCTTGATGGAATCGGCACCATAGTCACTATCAACTTTGTCTTCGGGGTCCTGGTTTGAAACCGGGTCAGTCATATCTTCACGTTCCTGCAAGGAAAACCAATAAATTTATTCATAATCAACTATTTAATCCATTTTCACGCTGATGCTTTTCAGGCAGCATATGCAATTTCTCCGTGGGAAACTGTCACAAACTGTGCCTTGTTTCTCAGAGGCTGAAAGAGGGTTGCATCCGTTCCTGTCAGCCAGGCCTGGCCGCCAATTTCGATCAATTCTTCAAAAAGTGCCGCCCGTCTGGTGTCATCAAGGTGTGCCGCGACTTCATCCAGCAAGAGAATAGGGGCCCGGCCCAGGCGCGCCGCCTGTAGACGGGCGTCCGCCAATATAATTGCGATTAACAAGGCCTTTTGCTCGCCTGTGGAACATTGCCCGGCCGGCATGGACTTGGGTCCGTGCGTGACCCCCATGTCGCTGCGATGCGGCCCGGTCCTGGCACCACCTGAAATGGCATCCTGATCCCGGGAAGCTTTCAGGGCATCCAGAAACCGGCTTTCAACCTCAACGGCAGGATGATCTTCCAGCCAGTCTTCAACAACACCTTCAGCCCGGACTTCGGCCCGGGGGAAGTTTTCACCGGCGAGACCAAATCCTTCATCCATGGCATTGCCAAGACGCAACACGGCGTCGCGTCTGGCCGCCGCAACGGCGATACCGTGTTCCGCCATAGTACTTTCAAGTGCGGACAACCACGCAGGGTCACGCTGACCGGATCGCAAAAGCCTGGCCCGTTCCCGCAAGGATTTTTCGTAGGCTGAGACCCGGCGTGCGTGGCCCGTATCAAAACCGTAGACCAGACGGTCAAGGAACCGGCGACGCGCCGATGCGCCTTCCACAAACAATCGATCCATTTGTGGGGTCAGCCAGCCAACGACAGCATAATCGGCCAGCACATTGGCACTTCTGGCTGGCACACCGTCAATATGCACAACCCGGCGGGAGGATGGATCAGACCCGTTATCCGCTGAAACTGGCTCAAGACCTGTTCCGATGCCGGTTTCACCGGTCTGATCCTGCAAGGTTGCAGCTACGGCCCAGACACTCTGACCGCGACGTGTCACGTCTGGCAGTTTGGCCCGACGCAAGCCCCGGCCTGGCGACATAAAACTGACCGCTTCCAACAAATTGGTTTTCCCCGCCCCGTTTTCACCTGTCAAAACCACAGGCGAAGGCGATACATCCAGTTTCAGGCTGGCGTAATTGCGGAAATCCGTCAGCACCAGACGAGTCACCGCCGCAGCTTCGGCCTTTATGGGCGCCGACTGCTTCGGGAGCGGTGTCATGGTCGATGTATCTGACATATTTGTTTCAGCACTCCTGTCCATCAGCCCATAAACCCGGGGCTGATGAAACCTGGTGAATTAAACGCGCATCGGCATCAAAACGTAGATCACGCCTTCATCCGAGCTATCACGTACAAGCGTCGGCGACACGGCGTCCGAGAGCACAAACTGCGCCATATCACCTTCAATTTGCGCCGTCATTTCAAGGAGATACCGTGAATTAAAGCCGATTTCCATATCATCCGAATCATAGATCACCGCCAGTTCTTCCGTAGCACTGCCATTGTCGGGACTGGTTGCAATCAAGGTCGCAAGACCGTTTGACAGGCCAAGTTTCACCGACCGTGATTTCTCTGTGGAAATGGTCGAGACCCGGTCAACGGCCTGGGCGAAGGTTTTGGCATCAACTTCCATCACCTTGTCATTGCCTTCGGGGATAACCCGCTGATATTCCGGAAAAGTACCATCGATCAGTTTTGAGGACATCACCGCGTCATCGAATTCAAACCGGATTTTGGTCTCCGACAGGGAAACAACAATATCGTCGCCCGTTTCATCAATCAGTTTACGCAATTCATTGATCGCCTTGCGCGGCACAATCACCCCTGGCATGTTCGCAGCGCCATCGGGAAGCGGTGTATCCACAAGCGCCAGACGGTGACCATCCGTCGCGACGGCCCTCAGCATGGCAATGCCCCCGGATTCCGCCGCGTGCAGGTAGATACCGTTGAGATAATACCGTGTTTCTTCCGTTGATACGGCAAATTTCGTCTTGTCGATCAAGCGACGCAGGGCGTCTGCAGCAACAGAAAAGCGGATAGGCAGGTCATCGTCCGCCATCGTCGGGAAATCTTCCCGCGGCAAGCAGGGCAACACGAATTCGGAACGACCGGCCTTCAGTGCCAAACGGCCATCGCCGGTACCCAGCCCAAGTTCAACCTGTGCACCATCCGGCAGCTTGCGAACGATATCGTACAAGGTATGCGCCGGGGTGGTCGTCGCACCGCTTTGCGAGATATCTCCGGGCGTTGCCTCGACAATCGACAGATCCATGTCGGTCGCCGTCAGCTTTAGCACACCGCTGTCAGCTTCAAGCAATACGTTCGACAGGATCGGAATTGTGTTTCGCCGCTCAACAACACTTTGTACGTGGGCGAGAGATGCCAGCAACGTGGCGCGTTCAATGGTCAGTTTCATATTGTTTCTAATTCTCTAGGGCGCTTCCGGTTTAAACCCGGAAGCGCTTTCAACAACGGATCAGCAATTTCCGGATTGCGGAACGGGTGGATATTCAGGTTTACTTGGCGGGTAATGAGATTGGAAAAACAGGTATTCAGCCAATTATTTTTTGTGCTGTCCCGGACGCGTCGAAAACGCGCCGTTGCCGACCCTGTCCTGAATTCAAAACAGTCCGCGGCAAGGCCTTTGAAGCCGTTCGACACCTTCAACCCAAGCGGTTGAAATAACACAGAAAATTTCAGAACAAACACCTCGGATAGTCAGGGCGGCATGCAATGACAAATAATCCCCCGGCACCGCACCCTTACCGGTGTGCAACTATAACAGACCGGGCAGGAAATAGCATGGTTTTTTGCCGTTTTTCGACCTGCTATTACAGGTTCCGAAGGGGAGGTGTTTCCCTGCCGGATCCAGATGTCTGATCAGGCCTCCAGCATACGCCGGAGAAGATCGATATCCTCGGATAAAATGTTGTCGTCCTGACGCAATTCGTCAATTTTTTTGACGGCATGCATGACGGTGGTGTGGTCTCTGCCGCCAAATTTTCGACCAATTTCCGGCAGGCTGCGTGAGGTCAATTGCTTGGCCAGATACATGGCAACCTGGCGTGGTCGGGCGACGGCACGGGCACGACGGGCGGAGTACATGTCGGCCAGCCGGATATTATAGTGTTCGGCCACGCGTTTCTGGATATCCTCGATCGTCACCCGGCGGTCATTGGCCCTGAGAAGGTCCCTGAGCACTTCCTGGGTGCCTTCCAGTGTAATGGCCCTGCCGACAAGGTTTGAATAGGCCAGAACCCTGTTCAGGGCGCCCTCCAGTTCACGGACATTGGAGGTGATCCGGTGTGCAAGGAATTCCAGAACACGGACGGGAACATCCGTCGCGCCGGCCTGTTCGGCTTTGCTTTGCAAAATGCCAAGGCGTAATTCGTAATCTGTGGCATGAATATCCGCGACCAGGCCCCAGCCCAGGCGAGATCGCATGCGCTCCTCAATGCCATCAAGATCACTGGGGGAGCGGTCGCCGGAAATAATAATCTGGCGGTTCTGGTCCACAAGCGCATTGAAGGTATGGAAGAATTCTTCCTGGGTTGTGTTCTTGCCGGCAATGAATTGCACGTCGTCAATCATCAGCACATCAACGGAACGGAACTGCTGTTTGAAAGCCATGACGTTCTTGATCCGCAAAGCCCGGATAAACTGGTACATGAATTTTTCAGCAGAAAGATAAAGTACTTTGCGCTCAGGGAAACGGTCCCGGATGTGGGCCGCAATCGCGTGCATCAAATGGGTTTTACCAAGACCGACACCGCCATATAGAAACAGCGGGTTGAACGGAACCGATGGCGAATCAGCGACTCGCCGGGCAGCCGCGTAAGCCAGTTCATTGGGCTTGCCAACAACAAAATTACCAAAGGTGAAACGGGGATCGAGCGACGCGCCAACGTCAAAAACTTCTGCCCGGTTTTCGTAATCCTCAATCCGGGGGCGGGTGGCGCTGCTCACAGGCAGCGGCGCAGATGCCGCTTCGGCAGTCGTCTCTTCGTGTGCTTCATTTGAGACCGGCTGGGCTTCGACACCGCGTCGGGCCTGCACTGTTTTCACATGAATATCGACAGAATGAATTTCCGGATTAGCGCCTGACCAAAGCTCGCGCAGCCTGTCACCGTAATGCGACACAACCCAGTCCCGCATGAACCGGGTCGGTACTGTCATGACGGCCTGTCCCTCGCGGACTGCCGCAAGCACAACGGGTTTGAGCCAGCTGTTGAAGGCGGCGTCCCCAACTTCGGCCTTTAGGGCTTTGCGGACTGCGGCCCACTGGGCCTCGGTTTCAGAGCTTAAAACGAAACTGTCACTCATTTTTATTTTTGTACCCAAGGCAATTCAGCGACCTTCCAGCCGCCGGTGTTTCCACGATGTTTTTGTTCGTCCAGGTCGCCTTCAAAGCCACCTGCAATATTATAGCAACGCGCGTATCCCGCCTCTGTCATCACTGTCGCGGCCCCTTTTGAGCGCACGCCCGAGCGACAGAGCATCAACAAGGGAGCGTCGTTCGAGGCTTTCAAAGCCTGAACCTGTTCCTGAACCTGGTTGGCAAAATCTGCATTCCTGGCATTGCCGGGATGCGAGACCCATTCAACCGTCAACAAGGTTTTCCCCAGACTTTCCAAATCCGGCACACCAACGTACGACCATTCCGCTGCGGTACGTACGTCGATTAAAACTGCAGCCGGATCGGAAGACAAAAGCGCCCAGGCTTCGTCGACCGAAAGATCACCGGCATAACCAGGACCGTCCGATACAGAAGATGCGTCAGACATTGAAAGTGATACTCCCCAGACAACAATTCCTGCATTGACCTGTTTAGTGGCCAACATTTTCCCGACGCCCGATCCCTGTCATATCTCTCAGGCGAATACTTGCTTTTTACTTGCGCTTTATGTTTTTACCGCATAGTTCACGAGTCTGACCGAAGTATTCGGACAGAAAAAGAATATTAAATTAAATATTACAACTTGATTGCAACGACCCTCGCCGTCGATGCTGTACAGTAAATCGACAGAAATTGATTCGCAACGGGACGAAACCAGAACGCCAAAAAAAACTTGCCCTTAATCGGTCTGCACCTGACTCCAGGCACAAGATGTAGCCGAAGAAAATTTGTCTTAAATACAAAATTTTCCCGGTCCCAAAATGGATCACTTTTTGGCGAAAAATTCAGGCGCATTTGCAAGACATTTTGTCTCATTCGACGGACATTTTTGGACATCCAGTCGCATCCGCTTCCATCGAGGAATTTTTTCAAACGTATGATGATGAAATGAAGGTCGAAATTCTTCCGACAGCGAAATAATTTCGGGCACAAAAAAACCGCATCCCAGATCTGGTGACGCGGTTCTGAAGTCGCCCGGTTGAGCGTGCCGATTAACGCTGTTGCGTCAGGCAGACATGCCCTTGATCCGGTGTGCCATGCGAGACACTTTCCGTGAGGCTGTATTCTGCTTGATGATACCGCGTGTCACACCGCGCATGATTTCAGGCTGAGCTTGTTTCAAAGCGGCCTGTGCTGCGGCCTGATCGCCAGCAGTGATGGCTTCTTCGACATTACGGATTTCTGACCGGATGCGACCGCGACGATCACGGTTCACAGCAGTGGCCCGCTCAGTGCGACGAATTCGCTTCAGCGAAGATTTATGGTGCGCCATGGGTAATTACTCATATTCAATGTTATTGATTGCGAAGGCGCGCTTATAATCCCCCCAAGGCCCGCCGTCAACCTTGCAGACGAGGGAATTGGAGATTCTTTTCAAGGTGTTACCACCCGGCCCTCATCTATTGTTGCAATTCACTCCCCGGGCAGGTGTACCAAATGGCACCTGTCGGGGAATAAATTACCTTAAATCCAGCGGTTCTAGCGGTTTTTGAAGTCAGGTTTGCGCTTTTCAACAAAGGCTTGCATGCCTTCGGTTTGATCTTCAAAGGCGAACAGGGAATGAAAGACCCGGCGTTCGAACAGCACACCTTCACGCAAGGTTGTCTCGTAGGCCCGGTTCACTGATTCCTTGGCTATCATGACAGATGGCCGGGAGTTGGCAGCAATTGTAGCAGCCACTTTCAGGGCTTCATCCAGCAAATCATCGACCGGGATAATCCGGCTGACCAGACCACTGCGTTCAGCTTCCTCCGCATCCATCATGCGACCCGTAAGGTTCATTTCCATGGCTTTGGATTTGCCAACAAAGCGCGTCAGACGCTGGGTGCCCCCGGCACCGGCAATGATGCCAAGCTTGATTTCAGGCTGACCAAATTTGGCATTGTCTGCCGCCAGAATAAAATCACACATCATGGCCATCTCGCAGCCGCCGCCCAGGGCAAATCCGGCAACAGCCGCAATAACCGGTTTACGACAGGTTGTCAGACGTTCCCAGCCAGCGCTGATGAAATCTTCTGCCTGCACACTGGCGTAGGTCTTGCTTTGCATTTCCTTGATATCTGCCCCGGCAGCAAAGGCTTTTTTGCTGCCTGTCAGCACAATTGCACCGATGGCATCATCGGCTTCAAAGACATTCAATGCTTCAGTCAATTCGGCCTGCAAGGGAGAACTCAGGGCGTTCAGGGCGTCCGGCCGGTTCAGGGTGATCAGACCGACAGCGTCATGCGTTTCAACAATGATATTTTCGTAGCTCATTTCAGGAAGTCTCCGGAATGGGGGTGTCGCCGGGATGGCACCACGAGGCACCACATGTGGCGCTACATTTGGCGCCACCTGGGGACGCCACGTTATGGGGGGTTGCTCGACAGGTAAACCTTCAATTCAGCATTTTCCTGGTTTAGTCTGGTTCAACGCTGGCGTTTGGCGCAAAAAAATGTCGAGCGCCCGGATTGCACGATGCGCTGAACGGTTTTTTTGCAGTCACATCCGGGGCAGGGTTCACCTTCGCGGCCATAAACCGCAAATTCATGCTGGAAATAACCAAGCTCGCCATCCGTTTGCACATAATCCTTGAGGGTTGAGCCACCCTTGGCAATGGCCTCTTCCAGCACCTCGCGAATGACCGGCACCAGACGTGTCGCCCGGACACCTGCAACTGTATCAGCAAGGCGTTTGGGTGAAATGCCGGCTCTGAACAAAGCCTCACAGACATATATATTGCCAAGGCCTGCGACAATTTTCTGATCCAGCAAGGCGGACTTGATCGGCGTCTTGCGGCCTTTCAGTTTCTCGCTGAGATAACTGTCTGAAAATTCATTGCCCAGAGGCTCGGGGCCGATGTCACACAACAAGGCATGTTGTTCAAGATCATCTTCCTGTGCCAGGTCCATCAGTCCAAAGCGACGGACATCATTGAACATAATAACGGCCCCGTCGTCTGTGCCAAAAACAACATGATCGTGCTTGCCGGGTTCCGGCGCTTGTTGGCCGGGCGGGGTAATCGTCATGCGCCCTGACATGCCGAGATGAATAATAAGGACCGTGCCGTTGTCCAGATGGACCAGCATATATTTTGCCCGCCTGCGGATACGTTCAACACGGCGGTCGCGAAGGCGTTTGGCAAACATTTTCGGAAATGGAAACCGCAAATCCTTTCGGCGCTGATCAACCCGGACCAGGGTATGACCTTCCAGATAGGGGGCAAGGCCCCTGCAAACGGTCTCAACTTCGGGTAATTCGGGCATTTAAACATGGCCTGTAATTATTCTGAAAGTGGCCTGTACGGTAGCGCGGATCATGGGCCTGCGCTATGGTCCGGGCATGAATACAGAAAACCACAACGGCCCCGCAGAGACGGGCCAAAAAGACGAAACACATTTCGGATTTCAGACCGTCGAGCGCGAACAGAAATCCGGCATGGTGCGATCCGTCTTTAATGGTGTGGCCGATCAATATGACCTGATGAACGACTTGATGAGCGTTGGCGTTCACCGGTTGTGGAAAACCGCCATGATCGACTGGTTAAATCCGCGACCTGGCTGGCGTTTGCTGGATGTTGCAGGCGGCACCGGCGACATTGCCGAACGTTTTCTGGCGCGCGCAGATGAGCGCAGTCGCGACGGGGATACGTCCGCGATTGCCACCGTCTGCGATATTAATGAAGCCATGGTCGGTGTCGGTCGTGATCGCGCCCTGGATCGCGGTGCGCTGGAGCGTATCAGCTGGAGCTGTGGCGACGCCGAGAAATTACCGGTCGCTTCTGCCAGTGTCGATGCCTATACCATCGCCTTTGGCATTCGCAATGTGACCAACATAGAAGCCGCCCTTGTCGAAGCCCGTCGGGTTCTGAAGCCAGGCGGTCGCTTTTTGTGTCTTGAATTCAGCCATGTGATCATTCCGGGTCTGAAATCAGCTTACGATACTTATTCATTCAAGGTGCTGCCGGCTTTGGGAGAACTTGTCGCCAGGAACCGCGAAGCCTATCAGTATCTGGCCGAAAGCATCCGCCAGTTTCCCGATCAGGAGACCTTCGCCCAAATGATTGCAGATGCAGGACTGGAACAGGTCAAGGTCCGCAATCTGTCCGGTGGTATTGCTGCCATGCATTCAGCCTGGCGAATCTAGACGGAACTGCCCGTGTTCAGAACGATCAAAAACCTCTATCGCCTGATCGGCATCATGCGCACATTGGCGCGCTATGATGCCGTGTTCCCGCTGGAAAAACTGGACTTGCCGGATTGGGCCGTGCGCGGCCTGAGTTTTTTGGCCGGACGGGCCAGCAAAAAATATGCTGATCATCGACCCGGCGAACGCCTGGCCATGGCGCTTCAGGAACAGGGGCCGAGCTTTATCAAATTTGGCCAGTCCCTGTCGACACGGTCAGATTTGATCGGCGAAGAAGTTGCCCAGGACCTGGCTGGCCTCAGGGATCGCCTGCCACCTTTCAGCATTGAAGACGCCCGGAAAACAATCGAAAGCGAATTTGAACAACCCCTGGAGGCCCTGTACGCAACCTTTGACACGGAACCCGTCGCTGCCGCCTCCATCGCCCAGGTTCATTTCGCAACCACAACAACCGGCGAAGAAGTCGCGGTAAAAATCCTGCGCCCTGGTATCGAAGAAGCCTTTCAACGGGATCTTGATCTTTATTACTGGGTGGCTGAGGTCATCGAAACGTTGCAACCGGGATTTCGCCGACTGCGCCCGGTCGAAGTTGTTCGCACCTTTCAGGAATCGGTTGATCTGGAAATGGATTTGCGACTGGAAGCCGCTGCCGCATCTGAATTGTCGGATGGTTTTGAACATGACCCGGACTTTGGCGTCCCCCTGATTGACTGGAACCTGACCCAGCGCCGGGTGATGACAATTGAGCGCATTCACGGCATTTCAATCGCGGATCATGAAGCCCTTGAAGCCGCCGGTCTGGACAAGGACAAACTGGCCAGCAATTTGCTCGTCGCCTTTTTGAAACAGGTTTTCCGCGATGGCTTTTTCCACGCTGACCTGCATCCGGGCAATCTTTTTGCAAGTGAAGAAGGCCGTATCCTGGCCGTTGATTTTGGCATCATGGGTCGCCTTAACCGTCAAACCCGCCAGTTCGTCGCCGAACTGTTGCTGGCCTTTGTCACCGGCAACTGGAAGCGCGCCGCAGAAATTCACTTCGAAGCCGGTTACGTGCCGCGCAACAAATCTGTTGACGTTTTTGCGCAAGCCTGCCGGTCCATTGGTGAACCCTTGATGGGCCGGGCCGCCAACGAGATTTCCATTGGCCGTTTGCTGGCCCAGCTGTTCCAGATTACGGAAACGTTCTCCATGCAAACGCAGCCGCAATTATTGTTGCTGCAAAAAACTCTGGTGGTTGTTGAAGGTGTGTGTCGGGACCTCAGCCCCGAGACCAATTTTTTCGAAGCCGCCCGGCCTTTCCTGACGGAATGGGTCCGCGAAAATCTGGGACCGGAAGCCAGGATCAAGGACGCTGTTGTCGAAACGGCTGCTGCCGCCCGGCGTATCCCGCAAATTCTCGACCGGGCCGAACAAGCCACCGAGTTTCTTAATGCAGCCGGTTTTGCCATGCAAAACGGCGATCATGCCGACAAGCTTTCGCCGCAACAACATCGCCACACCAATGGCTTCAGCGCCCGACGGCGTGGCATGCCATCCATGATCGTCATTGTAATGCTGATTGCCGTGATCGCCATCCTGCTGCTTCGCGGATAGCGTGTTTCAGGGCCTGGTGCTTGATGCCTGGGCTATTCTGTATTGTTGGTGGTCGAAATATAATCCGGGTTTTCCTGGCAGCGACGTTCGAACGAGAGAAAATCGTAATAGCCGCAGCGGCGGACACCCGGAAATTCCCGACAGGCTTCCGGCCTGGCTTCATAGATTGTGCAGCGTCGTTCTTCCTGATCCAGAAACCGGCAGGCTGTGCCAAAATGTTCGTCGGGTTCATGGCGCAGGATAATTTCGTTTTCTTCATAGCCTTCCCGGGTAAAATTCGAGGCGGCATCTTCTTCTGATACGTCAAAGTGCGCCGCCAGACGCCTGACGTCATCGGGCGTAACGCAGATGCGCACATAGCTGCAACAATAGCCGGGGCATTTGTCGCAATTGTAGGAAATGGATGGTGGTTTTTGTCTTGGCATGGGCTCGGGATAATCCGGGTTTCGTTTGTCTGGCGATGCGGCGGCACCCTAGTGCGTTTCCCGGTTGAACGGAAGCGCGCCAAAGTGCAGGACATAAGCGCAAGACTTAACCTGTATTCGATGCGGGATCAGGCAACTAAAAATATTCTTGTGTTTTTATTTCCTATTCACAATTGAATAGCGTAAATTCCAAAATCCAACAGAGCAGGACCGTATTTATTTTTATTGTCCGCAATCGCTGAAGAATGAATTGAGGGACAGGACGTGTTAGCTGGCAAACGCATATTGCTGATCATCGCCGGGGGTATTGCGGCCTATAAAAGCCTGGACCTGATCCGGCGTTTGATGGACCGCGGCGTGACCGTGCGCTGTATCCTGACCAAAGCGGGTGCCGAGTTTGTAACACCTTTGTCCGTGTCGGCTTTGTCGGGTGAAAAAGTCTATCAGGATCTTTTTGATCTGACCGACGAGGCAGATATGGGCCATATCCGTCTGTCACGTGAGGCCGACCTGGTGGTTGTTGCCCCGGCGACAGCAGACCTGATGGCAAAGATGGCGGGGGGACATGCCAATGATCTGGCCTCCACCGCCTTGCTGGCCACCGACAAACCGGTCCTGATCGCGCCCGCCATGAATGTCGAAATGTGGGGCCATCCGGCCACGCAACGCAATGCAGCAACGCTGGCGGCGGATGGCATAACTTTGGTGGGACCGGCTGCAGGTGATCTGGCCTGTGGTGAAGTCGGGCAGGGACGTATGGTTGAAGTCCCCGATTTGATCGC
>Ga0066611_10001012_pt1 | contig 15991 bp, 16 predicted proteins | sample SaaInlV_DNA_200m_FD_60376 | JGI IMG/M metagenome (GOLD analysis project Ga0066611, IMG submission 60376) | Marine microbial communities from expanding oxygen minimum zones in the Saanich Inlet - SI075_LV_DNA_200m | ecosystem: Environmental > Aquatic > Marine > Unclassified | place: British... | reverse complement strand
GAAGCCGCCATCATTTAAACAAATAGAACAATCTAAAAGAATGCTTAAATCCCAAGCAAGCTTGGAGCATGCTTGACTCGCCACTAAAGTAACGAGATTGCGCATGCTTTTTGTTCAAATGTGGTGAAAATATCAACAGCTAACCTTCATGAATATGAGGAAAAAATCATTTATACGTTCCATAAGGATCATAACAAAAGTAAAGCATCTACAGTTAAGCACAACGTTACCTCTCTTTCTGAATATCTAAGTCGGTGTGGTATATCAGTTGAGCTTATAGAGCAACAAGAAAAGCTTTTGGCAACACATCGGCCTGTGCAAAAAAAACATGTACACCTAAATTTAAAGAAAATACATACCGTTTTACATCTCCAGACGTTACCTTATTTCATATAACATATGCAGCACTAAATAATCATTATAATTTTTCAAATACTGAGTTAAGGACTTTATGCATTAGCCAATTAACGAGCAAATATTTAATATTGGAATAGGATATAATCCCAGCAAAAGTGCTAATAAGCCATTTGTCACAAGCATTGCTCTTGAAGAAGGACAGCTATAAAGCGTTGTTGGTGGAGCCTTACTATGTTGTTCTTCAAAATATATTATCTTAATGATTTTAAGATAATAGAATGCACCTACGACAGACATCAATAACCCAAATATCACTAAAAACCAATGTGAACCATCAAGCAATGATTGGAATATCATTAGCTTGGCATAGAACCCTACAAATGGTGGTATCCCAGCCATAGACAACACTAAAAACATTAAAGTTAAACCTAATATTGGCTGTGACTTAGCCAAACCTGATAAATCTTTAAGCTCTTCTCTCTCATTAACAGATGATAAACTTAAGATAAGGCCAAATACTCCAATAATTGCTATTGCATATACGATCAAATAAAAGAGTGCCTGCTCATAAGCACCCACAAATACGGCTAAAAGCATGTAGCCAATATTTGCAATAGCTGAGTATGCCAGTAATCTTTTAATATTAGTTTGCCAAAGTGCGGATAAAGTTCCTACTGTAATAGATAATACTGCTGTTACCATGATCATCGTTTGCACATTTGAGTGCATCCCGATAAATGAGCTAGAAAAAATACGATAGACTATTGCAAAAGCCGCAAGCTTAGGAAGAGAACTAATAAACATAGTCAGAGATAGTGGTGCTCCATGGTAAACATCTGGTACCCATTGATGAAATGGAGCTGCACCTAATTTAAACGCAATACCTACCCATAAACAAACTATACCAAAGGTAAATGGCAAGGTATGCGATGAAGATAAAGCCTCACTATTAGCACTAACAATAGAAAGATCGCCATTAACAGCATAAATTATTGAGATCCCAAACAACATGATACTTGATGCTAATCCTCCAGTAATAAAATACTTCATCCCAGCTTCTATTGCTAACTTACGTCTATCATTCAAAGCAACTAAAGCATAAAGAGGTAAAGACAATAATTCTATGCCAAGATATAAGCTTAAAAAATTTGTTGCTGAAGCTAAAATCATCATCCCGAGAATAGAGAACATTGCTAAAGAGTAGTATTCACCATGATTATTACTTTGTGATTCAACATAGACTCTAGAATATAGGAACACTACAAAACTGAGTGTAGCTATTACCATTTTAATCACCAAGGAAAAACTATCAATAATTAATGTATTGCTTGCTATCTCAGCGGTCATATCCCCCAAAATAAGCATTGCTAAATACTGATAACATATTATTATCACAGCCAAAAATGCAGTTTGGTTAACGATGCAAAGTAAACTTTTTTTAATTTCCCCTTGCATCAACCCTATCAACAAACTCAATATTCCAGCACTGCAAATAATCAATTCTGGGGTAAGCCAATACAACGTTATTAAATTCATAATTGATCCTAGCTACTTGCTAATAAAATATGTGCCACTAATTTACTTGAGCTTGGCTCTACTATATTTAATATTGGGTTTGGCCAAACTCCAAATAGGATTACAAAAAATGCTAAAATAGATAAGGTAGTAACTTCATATTTATTTATATCTTCCAAAGCTAATACATTATTATTTTTAATTTTGCCAAAAACAACGCGCTTGTACATCCATAAAGTATAAGTAGCACCTAGAATTAACGTTGTGGCAGCAATGAATGCATACCAATAACTAGACTTCAGAGATGATAATATTATGATAAACTCCCCAACGAAACCGGAAGTACCTGGTAAACCAACATTAGCCATAGCAAACAGCATGAAAAATGTTGCAAAAACGGGCATTCTATTTGCAACGCCACCGTAATCTTTAATTTCCCTAGAATGCATCCGATCGTAAAGTATTCCTACGCACAGAAACATCGCTCCAGCAATGAATCCATGTGATATCATTTGTACCATTGCCCCATTAATCCCTGAGGTCATACCTGTTGCAGGACCAACAGCAAAGACTAAAAATATCCCTAAAGTTACAAATCCCATATGTGATATTGAAGAATAGGCAATTAGTTTCTTCATATCCTTCTGAACGATAGCCACAAAACCTATATATGCTATCGCCACAAGAGATAAAAATATCATTACCCCAGAAAAAGCTTTTGCACCCAGAGGCGCAATGGGTAAAATAAACCGCAAAAATCCATATCCACCCATTTTCAATGTTATCGCAGCTAAGATTACTGAGCCTCCAGTAGGCGCTTCAACATGCGCATCTGGTAACCATGTATGTACTGGCCACATAGGTATTTTCACTGCAAAAGCTAACGTCATAGCAACAAACAACCATTTTTGTGTTGCGGCACTAAGAGATAAATTATAAAAAGTTAATATTGAGAATGCATCGTTAGTATGGCCTGCGAGTACAGCATATCGATGTAAAGTTATAATAGATATTAACAAAAAAATTGAACCGAAAAATGTGTATAAGAAAAACTTCATAGAAGCATAAAACCTATTTGGCCCTCCCCAAATACCAATTATTAGAAACATTGGTATTAACATAGCCTCAAAAAACACATAAAATAAAATTGCATCTATCGCACAAAACACCCCAATCATTAAACCTTGCATAATTAAAAATGTAGCAAGAAACACAGGACGGTTATTTTTTAACGAACTAATTGACGACAGGGCAACTATAACGGTCATTAATGATGTTAATAGGATAAGAGGTGTTGAGAATCCATCAACTCCCAAAGAATAATAAATATTTAATGATTCTAACCAAGCCACATTTTCTATTAATTGCATGCTCGACATGGTGGAATCAAACTGTGCAAATAATATTAAAGATACTATGAAACATATTAATGTTGAAGATAAAGCTAAACCATTAAGTAAGCAATTTTTCACCTTGGCTCTGTCAAGACATAGAATTGCAAAACCAAGCACTATAGGCAACCAAATAACTAAAGATAAAATTGGTATTTTACTAAACATTAACTAAAGCCCCCAATGGGTTCTGATTAGCGCAAAAAAACACTAAAAATATTAAGCCAACGATCATGACCAAGACATAGTGATATATCAATCCTGTTTGCACAGATCTAATTAATCCACCAATACGATAAATAAGTCTTGGTATACCTTTAACTATCATGCCATCTATTAATACAACATCACCAATTCTAAAAAACACCCATCCAATTCCTTGAACTAATGGAGCAATAATTTTTTCATTAAATAAATCAAATCCATATTTATTAGTTAAAATCTTATGAATCAACCTGAATTTCCGTTTACATACCTTAGCAATTTCTGGTTTATATAACCAAACTATCCATGCAACTAACGCTCCTGCAACCATTAAAATAAATGCCAACCCTAGATGATGTATAGCCATATTATATGGTCCATGGAAATGCTCTTTAACCGTAACCATAGCTGTATGATTTGGGGCAACATATATTGCATTAGCAAAGAAATCTCCCAAAACATAATCTACAGCAAAAAATCCGCAAAAAATTGATGGTACCGCCAAAATAACTAAAGGTATCCATAAACTCCAATGACCATCGTTTAAATTGTCTCTATCATGCAAATCCATACGCTCTTGAGAATGGAATACTAAAAATAACAATCTAAACGAGTATAGTGACGTTACAAAAACACTCGAAATAACACTATAATAAGCAAACTGAGATACCGCCAAATCTGAATATTTAACAGCATCAATAATTAAGTCTTTTGAATAAAATCCTGAGAAAAATGGGAATCCAACTAAAGATAAGCTTGCTATAAACATACATAGATAAGTTTTAGGCATGTATGCCTTGAGGTTACCCATCTTAGATATACTCTGTTGATGATGCAAAGCTACAATCACCCCTCCTGCACCAAGAAATAGTAATGCTTTAAAGAATGCATGTGTATATAAATGAAATATACTAAGTGAATAAGCTGAAGCTCCCAATGCTGTAACCATATACCCGAGTTGAGACAATGTTGAGTACGCTATTATTCTTTTTATATCATCTTGAATGATACCTAATATACCCATGAAGAAGCAGGTTATCGCACCAATAGTCATCATGAATGTAAGAGCGGTGTCAGATAACTCAAATAAAGGTGACAACCTTGCTACCATAAAGATACCTGCTGTCACCATAGTAGCAGCATGAATTAATGCTGAAATTGGTGTTGGCCCTTCCATTGAATCAGGCAACCATACATGCAATGGAACTTGAGCAGATTTACCCATTGCACCAATAAACAAACAAATACAAATAAGGCTAATTGCGTTACCTTTAATACCTGGGATAGATACATTAATATTGTTACTTCCTGATAGTTGTGCAAATAAATCTGCATAATCCAAAGTATTGAAGCAAACTAAAATTCCAGCAATACCTAAAATAAATCCAAAATCACCTACTCTATTAACAAGGAACGCTTTCATATTTGCGAAGATAGCACTATCTTTTTTAAACCAAAATCCAATTAATAAATACGACATTAATCCTACTGCTTCCCAACCAAAAAATAGCTGCATAAAATTATTAGAAGTCACGAGCATTAACATTGCGAAAGTAAATAAGGATATATAACTAAAAAATCTTCGTGAACCAGTATCATGAGCCATGTAACCGATACTATAGACATGTACTAGTAAAGAAATACTAGTAACCACCGTGAGCATTACAACTGTTAATGCGTCGACCATGAAGCCTACATTAATGATAAGCCCATCAATCACCCCCCATTGGTATAGATTGAAATTATAAGTACTATTTTGCTTACCAGTGACATACTGTATCATTAAGTCTAGAGATAATATTGTTGACAATAACAATAATCCTATTGTCACGATGTAAACTATATTTTTCTTTACTTTGCGACAACCTAATCCTGCAAAAATAGCTCCTAATAAAGGAGCAAAGACAATTGTATAAATTTGTTGCTCTAAAATCATCTACATTAACCTTTAAGAGTACTTAAGTCATCAATATCTATTGTCCTGCGTCTATTGAACAAAACAACTAAAATAGCTAGCCCAATAGCTGCTTCTACAGCTGCTACAGCCAAAATAAAGAATACAAAAATTTGTCCATGACTGTCATTTAAAAAATTCCCGAATGCAATAAAGTTAGTATTAACTGCTAACAACACTAATTCCATGCACATTAGAATTAAAATAATGTTCTTTCTATTTATGATGATACCAGTAATACCTATAGTAAATAAAAGTGTACTGAATGTTAGATAAAATAATAGCATTACTTATCCTCTATTAATTTTTCACTGCCATCTAGTTTTAGCATTCTTATTCTAGAACTAGCTGTAGCCTGCACCTGTTCGTCAACAACCTGTGTACGCCTTCTAATATTATCTTGATATGTTAGGCCAATTGCTGAAATCATTCCTACCAGCAAAATTATTCCAACAATTTCAAACTCTATCAAGTACTCGGAAAATAAAATTTTACCTAATATTTTTATATTGTTCTCATTTAAATAATTTAGTGGTAATGGGTTTATTTTTGCATCTTGGTATATAGAAAATACTGAGACCATTACTGCAAGCAATAACAAAGATATTAATAATGGATATTTATTATTGTTAACCGCTTTGGCAACAACTTTCTCTTCTTCTAACATCATAACTACAAATAAGAATAATACTAACACTGCACCGACATATACTAGAACTAATGTTATTGCCAAAAATTCAGCAGCTAGTGATAACCAAATGATTGCTGTAGAAAAAAATGTCAATATTAAGGCAAAAGCACTATGTACTGTATTTTTTGCAACAATCACCTTGACGGCAGAAACAATTGCTACTGCAGCAATTAACATTAAAAAATATTTTTCAACCATAAAATATAACCTTACCTATACGATGAATCTTCAGCTTTCTCTTTAGCTATTTGAGATTCGTATTTGTCGCCTATTGCTAATAAATTTTCTTTTGTTAGGATATTATCCCCTCTTTTCTCCATATGGTAGTCAGCAAAGCTAGTCTCCACAATGGAATCAACGGGACATGACTCTTCACAAAATCCACAATATATACACTTAAATAAATCTATTTCATATTTAGTCGTTCGCCTTGAACCGTCTTTACTTCTAGGTCCAGCCTCTATAGTGATAGCCAAAGCAGGACAAACCGCTTCACATAATTTACACGCAATACAGCGCTCCTCGCCATTTGGATACCTTCGTAAGGCATGTAGTCCCCTAAATCTTGGTGACTTTGGAATATTTTCTGCTGGATAGCGTACTGTTATTTTTCTCGAAAACAGATGTCTTCCAGTTACACTTAAACCTTGCAATAATTCCCACAGAAATAAGCTTTTAACAAACCTAATAGCAGATGCAATCATTTTTTCTCCAGCTTAATTGAACCATGGTCCAACACTCATTTTTACTAGCACAGCTAGAACAAAAATCCATATCAACGTTAATGGTATAAATACTTTCCAACCTAACCGCATGATTTGATCATACCTATAGCGTGGAAATGTAGCTCTAAACCATATAAATAAAAACATGAATATGGATGTTTTTGCTAACAACCAAACAACACCGGGTATAAAAGCAAACATTGACTCAAAGCCACCAAGACCTTGAAATGGTGAATGCCATCCCCCTAAAAACATTAATGCAGATAATAGAGAAACTAAGATCATATTGGCATATTCTGCAAGAAAAAATATTGCAAATGACATCCCTGAGTATTCAACATGAAAACCAGCTACAATTTCTGACTCACCTTCAGCAACATCAAAAGGTGCTCTATTTGTTTCTGCAACCGCAGATATCCAATAAATTACACATAACGGAAATAGTGGAATGACATACCAATGCAATATACTGCCACTCTGACTATTAACTATATCAGATAAGTTTAATGAGCCTGAAGCCATTAAGACACCAATCAAGGTAAAACCCATAGCAATTTCATAAGAAATAACTTGCGCAGCACAACGTAATGCACCTAGTAATGCATATTTAGAATTTGATGCCCATCCAGCTATTATTACTCCATATACGCCAATAGAAGTCATTGCCAGCAAATATAATAATCCAACATGAATATCTGCAAGCACGACGCCATCACTAAAAGGCACTACAGCCCATGCGGCTAAAGATGGTGCGATAGATATAATTGGAGCAATTATGTATAGGAACTTATTTGACTTAGAAGGTCTAATCATTTCTTTAAGAAATAGTTTCATACCATCAGCAATTGGCTGTAGTAATCCATAAGGACCAACAAGCTCAGGACCCACTCGATCTTGCATAAATCCTATAATTTTGCGCTCTGCATAAGTAAAATATGCAACTGTCAACATAAGAGGTACAACAATACATAAAATCTTAATCAGAGTCCAAGCAAGCAAAGTTAGTTGTTCAATCATAATTTGCTTTTACCTCTTTGATACTAATAGAAGAATATGGCTTCCCTAAAGCAGCCGCCAATTCAGTGCCACTATTAATTATTGCTGTGCCATCATCTAAACTTTCATTTAAAGTAAATTCAACTTGTATTTGTTTACCATCGGCGAAAACTATAGCAATATTGCCATTATTTTCACCTATTGAACTTATTGCATGAGGAGACAGTTGTAACTGGCAACTAGACTTTGCAGCTATAGTTTCTTGAAGCGAGCTAGCTCGTCTAATTGTTGCATGTGTAGAATAAAGTCCAGCTGAGTGTATCAAGACTATATCAGATAGCTCCCAACTTGGTATCATATTCAGGCTCCATGCTCCTTCAGGATATTTAGCAATATCTTGACCATATACCTCTTTTTGCAATTCTAAGATATCTTTATAATTAAAACCTTCAAGTTTCAGGTGGTTGGCTAAAACACGTAGTACCTTCCAAGCAGGTTTACTCTCTCCTCGCGGAGCTACAGTTAATGGAAATTTTTGTACATTACCAGTAACATTTACTGAACTGCCTTCGTTCTCTGGATGTACAGAAATTGGTAAAATAACATCTGCAACTTGTTCAATCATATCATCTCTATATTGTGATAATGCAAGAACAAAATCTGCATTCATTAATGCTTTTTTAGCTTGAGTTGATTCGAATATATCTTGCCTTGGCTCTACATTTAAAAGAGTATAAACAGATAACTCTGCTTTCAACATATCTAGTGCATGTAAACCTGGTGTTCCAATATTGCTACTATTTGCGCCCCTATGCGGTATGCAACCAGCAATCCAAGCTCCAGCAGTATTTGCTTCCATATTTAATAAAGCCAATTTTGCACCACAAATATTTGCAATGCTAGAAAGAATTGCTAATATCGTGTCGGCTTGTGGATGCATTAGCACCATATCACCAACAAGTATTGCCTTACTTGAAGCAGCATTAAAATCTGCTGCCAAATCTTGAGCAACCTTACATTTAGTATTTTTTGCTCCCAGAAATTGTAACTCTTTATTTTTAATAGTTTTTCCTAGAGCATAGGCAAAATCTAAAACAGCATCAACGAAATTTCCTTTTCTTACCAACAAATTCTGCTTAACTGTAAAAGATGAGTCAAACACAGCGGGATTTATAGTACATATAGTCCCATCATTTGCATGTAGCTTCCTTAACCGGACAGCAGCTAATGGTAAAAATTTATTCAAGTTGCTTCCAACAATTACAACATTATCAAGCTCTTCTATATCAGCAATGTCCATCCTTATATTAGGATATTCAGGCCAACGGTCTTGCATAGAAAAATCTTGTTGTTTTAATCTATGATCAACATTATTTGTACCCAGTTCACGCATGATTTTTTGTAAAAGATACATTTCTTCTGTAGTAGAATTAGCATTTGCCAAAGCCCCAATGCTATTTGCTCCATTTTGTGATTTAGCAGTAATTATTTTATCTGAACATATTTTAAGAGCATTATCCCATGTAGTTTCTTGCCATACACTGCCATTTTTAACTAATGGATTAGTTAATCGGTCACTACTGTAAAATCCTTCATAACCAAATCTATCTCTGTCAGAGAGCCAGACTTCATTAATAGATTCATTTTCTTTAGGCACACAACGTAATATCTCTGAGCCACGAACATGATAATGTAAATTAGTTCCCCAAGAATCAAAGGTGCTAATATTATCGTACTGTTTTAATTCCCAAGCACGTGCACGAAATCTAAATGGTTTTGAAGTCAAGGCTCCAACAGGACAAAGATCGATAACATTACCAGATATTTCTGAATCCATTTCTGCTTCAACAAATGTTCGTATTTTAGAAAATTCACCACGGCCTAGAGCACCTAGCTCTGTACGACCAGCAATCTCAGTTCCAAAACGAACACATCGTGTACATAATATACATCTAGTGAGATCTGTGGAAATTAGCGGCCCTAAATTTTTATCAGTTACAACTCTTTTGCCTTCTTCAAATCTTGCAATATCTTTACCATATCCCAATGCTGTATCTTGTAATTCACATTCGCCTCCTTGATCACATATTGGGCAATCAAGTGGATGATTAATTAGTAAAAATTCCATTACTGCTTTTTGTGCTTGTTTTGCAGTTTTTGAGCCAGTCCAAATTTTCATACCTTCAGATACAGGTGTTGCACAAGCCGGCAGGGGTTTAGGTGCTTTTTCAACCTCTACTAGACACATGCGACAATTTGCAGCTATTGATAGTTTGTGATGATAACAGAATCTTGGAATATAAATATTTTCCTGATCAGCTGCTTCAATAATCATAGAGCCTGGCTCTACACATACTTGCTTGCCATCTATCTCTATAGTTATTTTCATTGTATCTGTCATATTTTAGTCTACCACGTAAGCTTCAAACTCATGGGAAAAGTGCTTAAGCATACCTTGTACAGGCATTGCTGCGGCATCTCCAAGAGCACATATTGTTCTGCCTGCAATGTTGTTGGCAATTTCAAGTAATAATTCAATATCTTTTTTAGTAGCATTACAACTTAAAATTCGCTGAACAACTCTTGACATCCACCCAGTACCTTCTCTACATGGAGTACATTGTCCACATGATTCTTCCATATAAAAATGTGTAATTCTTGCTAACATCTTCACCATGCATGTATTTTCATCCATAACAATTACTGCCCCAGAGCCCAGCATGGAACCTGCATTTCGAATTGAGTCATAATCCATATTTAAACTAGCCATCACATCTGCTGGTAAAATTGGTGCAGATGATCCACCGGGTATTACAGCTTTAAGATTTTTATTATTTTTCATGCCTCCAGCTAAATTAAGTAACTCTTGAAATGGTGTGCCTAATGGAACCTCAAAATTGCCTGGATTTTCAACATGGCCAGAAACACTGAAAATTTTAAATCCACCGTTATTTGGCACTCCATGCTCCAGGTGCCATTGCCCACCTTTTTCTAATATTACGGGTATAGATGCATAAGTTTCCGTGTTATTTATATTTGTTGGTCGACCATAAACACCATAGTTTGCAGGAAATGGTGGCTTAAATCTTGGCTGACCTTTTTTTCCTTCAATAGATTCCATCAAGGCGGTTTCTTCACCACAAATATATGCCCCAGCACCATAGATATTATGCAAGAAAAATACTAAATCACTTCCCAGTATGTTATCACCCAAAAGTGAAGCTTGCAGTGCTTCCTCTACAGCATCTTCCATTCTTTTTATTGGTTCAGAAAATTCACCACGAATATAATTATATCCTATAGTGGCCCCCATAACGTATGCCGCTATCGCCATACCTTCAATCAATTGGTGTGGATTATAACGCAAAATATCACGATCTTTGAAAGTACCTGGCTCACCTTCATCTGAATTACAAACAACATACTTTTGTCCAGGAACATGTGCGGGAATAAAGCTCCATTTCAAACCTGTTGGAAATCCAGCTCCACCTCTACCTCGCAAAGCAGAAAGTTTTATCTCATCAATTATTTCATGTGCATTAGGTTTGTTTTTTACTATTTTACGCCAAGTTTTGTATCCACCAATAGACTCATAGCTTTTTAGAGTCCATGGCTCATCAAGGTCTAAAGTTCTAAAACATACTTGGTTTTGTAACATTTGTTACTCCAATGCTGACAAAATTTGATCTATTTTTTCAGGAGTTAGGTTTTCATAATATTGCTCGCCTATTTGCATTGCAGGAGCTCCTCCACAAGCAGCTAAACACTCAACTTCTTTTAATGAAAACTTACCATCTTCTGTTATTTCATTAAATCCTATATTTAATTTTTCTTTTAAATACTTCACTACATCGCCACTTCCACAAAGCATGCACGATATATTTGTACAAACACAGATCTTATTTTTCCCTACAGGTTTCAACTCAAACATACTATAAAAAGTTGCAACTTCTAAAGCATGGACTTTAGGCATAGACAAATAATTGGCTACCTCACCGATTAATGATTCTGTTAACCATCCACCATTTTCATTCTGTACATACATTAACGCTGGAATTATCGCTGAACGCTTCTTATCCTCTGGAAATCGTGCCAACCATTTTTTTATTTCAGTTATAGCACTATTCGATAGTAAAGTTTTTTTGTCACCCATTATCGATCTATTTCTCCGAATACAATATCCTGACTCCCAATTACAGCTACCACATCTGCAAGCATATGCCCTTTTGTCATCATATGTAAGCTTGATAAGTGTGGAAAACCTGGCGCCCTAATCTTCAAGCGATATGGTTTATTTGCTCCATCTGATACCAAATAAACTCCAAATTCACCTTTTGGGTGTTCAATTGCTGCATATGCCTCACCTTTAGGAACACAATACCCTTCTGTAAATAATTTGAAATGATGTATTAATGACTCCATATTATCTTTCATATCAACGCGTGTTGGTGGCGCAACTTTATGATCTGATGATATTACTGGACCTGGGTTTTCTCTGAGCCAATCTGTGCATTGTTTAATTATCTTATTCGATTCACGCATTTCCCTCATGCGAACAAGATAACGATCATAGCAGTCACCATCTCTGCCAATGGGTATTTCAAAATCTAATTTTTCATATACTTCATAAGGTTGTTTTTTTCGTAAATCCCAAGCTACTCCTGAGCCTCTTAGCATCGGCCCAGTAAAACCATAAGCCATAGCTTGTTGCGGGCTAACCACTCCAATCCCTACAGTTCTTTGCTTCCAGATCCTATTTTCTGTTAACAAGTTTTCATATTCATCTATTTTACTCGGAAATTTTGCAACAAAAGAATCTATAAAATCTAAAACGCTGCCACTTCTATCATCATTTATTCTAGATAATTTTTTATTGTTTCGATACTTAGATGGATCATATTGTGGCATTTTATTTGGTAAATCACGATATACTCCTCCAGGTCGATAATATGTAGCGTGTAACCTAGCTCCACTTACCGCTTCATAACAATCAACAATATCTTCTCGTTCGCGGAAACAATATAAGAACATAGTCATTGCACCAACATCTAATGCATGAGTGCCTAGCCACATTAAATGATTAAGTATCCTGGTTAATTCATCAAAAAGAACTCGTATGTATTGAGCTCTAACAGGAACCTCAATACCCATCAATTTCTCAATAGCCATTACATAGCCATGTTCATTACACATCATTGAAACGTAATCAAGTCTATCCATATAGCCAATACTTTGGTTATATGGTTTACTTTCTGCTAATTTCTCTGTTGCTCTATGCAATAACCCTATATGTGGATCTGCTCTCTGGACAACCTCACCATCTAATTCTAATACCAACCGTAATACACCATGTGCAGCTGGATGTTGTGGACCAAAATTGATAGTGTAATTTTTTATATCAGGCATCTAATACATCACTCTCTTTCAATTTGTTCTTTTTTGTCAGGTCTGATAGTTTTGGGAACTAATGTTCTAGGTTCTATACTGACAGGCTCATAGACAACTCGTTCTTGCTCTTTATCATAACGAACTTCCACATTACCACTTAAAGGAAAATCTTTTCTAAAAGGATGCCCAATGAATCCATAATCAGTTAATATTCTACGCAAATCTGCATGGCCAGTAAATAATATACCGAATAGATCAAATGCTTCACGTTCATACCAGTTTGCACTTGGCCAAATATCAATAACTGATGGCACAATTAAATCATCAGTACTTACAAACACCTTAATTCTTAACCTAATATTATTAGTCAAAGACATAAGATGATAGACAATAGCAAATCTATCTGGCATATTTTCTTCTGGGTCTTCACTCTGAATTACCGCACGACTAAATCCTGTTGCTGTGGAGCTCCCAGTTTGCCATTCACTTATGCCAAAATGTAGATAATCAACACCACACAGATCTATAAGCTGTTCAAAGCGTAATTTGTTTTCATCACGTAACCATAAACAAAACGTAAGTATGTGGTCTTTGCTAATCGTTACCGTAATTTCTTCAGTCTTATGACAATGTAGAACATTTACATGTTTCGCAAACCTTCCACCGTCAATGTGTTTAACTAAGTCATCCAGTTCCATTCTATACCCTAGCGATAGTGTTAGTTCTTTTAATTTTATTTTGTAATTGTAAAATGCCATATAGTAGAGCTTCTGGAGTCGGTGGACATCCAGGAACATATATATCAACCGGAATAATACGATCACACCCTCGCACAACTGAATAGGAGTAATGATAATAACCACCACCATTAGCACAAGAGCCCATTGATATAACCCATTTAGGATCAGCCATTTGGTCATACACTTTACGTAAAGCTGGAGCCATTTTATTTGTCAAAGTGCCTGCCACAATCATTACATCTGACTGCCTTGGACTCGGTCTAAAAATTATACCAAACCTATCCAAATCATATCTTGAAGCTCCAGCATGCATCATTTCAACAGCACAACATGCTAGCCCAAATGTCATTGGCCACAATGATCCTGTTCTTGCCCAATTTATTAATTTATCTGCAGTTGTGGTGACAAAACCTCTCTCTAATAGGCCTTCTATTCCCACTCCAAAGCTCCCTTTTTCCATTCATAGATAAAGCCAATCGTTAACACTAATAAAAATACTCCCATCGCAATTACTTGCGTCCAACTCAATGACTTTAAAATAACAGCCCAAGGAAATAAAAATGCAATTTCTAAATCAAAAATTATAAATAGGATCGCTACTAAATAAAATCTAACATCAAATTTCATTCTAGCATCGTCAAAAGGTTCAAAACCACATTCGTATGGACTTTGCTTATCTCTTGATGGATTTTTAGGACCAATCAAACCACTCAATATAATTGGTGATAGTCCTACAGCTATACCTACAACTAAAAAAATACAAATCGGTAGATATACGTTTAACATAACAATACCTGTGCAAGTAAGCGACTAGCTTGAGTATACTCTAGAAGTAACACTCCAATCCACTAGCTTGTATAACTTAGGAGAAATGCATAAATAAGCCTCCATATAATAGTACACTAACTGACAGCCAGCAATAACCATAATCTAAAACCTATTCTATAATGTAGTTAGAGCAAATTGGAAATAGAGCTTATGAAATTTCATGTTTAGGTGCAGGTTTTAGATGACTACAGATGATGAACAATACAACTATAAACGATTTAGCATATCTGATATTAGTGAAAAAACAAAAGCTCGAAACAGTGACACAGAGTTTAATTCTACTATTCAGGCACTGACCCAAGAAAGACAAGAATTAATGTCTGCTATACGTTCTCTAGAAAAAACTACTAACCCAGTACAGGAAGAAATATGTAAAGTGCTTCAAACAGCACTTCTAACTGCGAGTCTAGAAGATAAGCACACAGCAGGGCCAGAACCAAAATCACAACCAAAATCACCAACAAACAGAGGATAGTTTATGAGTGTACAACCAGCGGTTAGCTCCGAGTTGCTAAAGCTTATGGAAACATTTCACTTATCCTACGTAGTGCTTATTGAACATGGCAATTTAGACCTAGAGCATATTAGTAACAATGAAAAAGAACGTCTTAAAATTGCTTTTACCAACTTCAAAAAAAAGTTAGGTGCACAACAGTCGAACTTCAATAGTGAAGATGATGTTGACGCAATAAATGTAATAATAAGTTCATGCAGTGCTATAATAAATGAATTATAGTCTGAGTATCTCTGTAATATGAAAAATACCACCTCTTCCATATCACTTATTATTTTATTTGTTCTATGTCTAAGTGGATGGGGCAGTTCAGATACAAATATAAAAATAGGCGGCAACATAACTACATCTTATATTACTGACGCAATAGTCACAGATTTCAGAAAAAATAATGATGAATTCAATACAGAATCTAGCAATAGCAATGAAGACTCAGCATTTTCAGAATTATGTAATAAAAAACTTTCTTTAGTAAATGCAACCCGAGAAATGAATGTCATTGAAAAAAAATTATGCAGTAAAAATGGTGTCAATATCGGAAAATTGAAAGTAGGCCTTAATGCTTTAGTTGTGGTTGTTAATAGTAAAAACACTGTTATCTACTGCCTTACTTATGAAAAAATTCGTGCTATTTGGGGCTATAATGACCGCCGCAAAATATCGTCATGGCACGACTTAGATAGAAATA
>Ga0066611_10000991_pt1 | contig 16189 bp, 18 predicted proteins | sample SaaInlV_DNA_200m_FD_60376 | JGI IMG/M metagenome (GOLD analysis project Ga0066611, IMG submission 60376) | Marine microbial communities from expanding oxygen minimum zones in the Saanich Inlet - SI075_LV_DNA_200m | ecosystem: Environmental > Aquatic > Marine > Unclassified | place: British... | reverse complement strand
GAATCTATCGAATTGTCTATCCAGTTCATCGTCTGTTCTAAATGCCTTATTCATTTAGTAATAATTGTCGCTATTTTCGCCGGGCTAATGCTTTCGTGATGCTCGGGCGGGTTAAGCTGCGGTAACAAGAAGCAATCTTCGTGCCAGAAATCAAATGTCCACTCAAACCGGTAGGCAGACATAAAAGTAGTTGAGTGGCCTGTGGCCGGCTAGGCAAAGATTGCCGCTTCAGTCGTTAAAAGTTGCCGGTAACGTTTGCGCTCAGTGGCTTAGCACTTAATGGGGAGTCAATTCAGGCCCCGGGCTTGATAAAGCGGGCGGTAGCAGCCTGCCGATGCCTTCTGGCGAAAGTGTTTGGGTTACAAGGTTGCTGCGCTCGAGGCGAGATTGGCACAGGTATTGCTATCTTGTTGAGACAGCGTCTACCCGTGAGATCAATAAGTTGCTTTCAACTATCATCAAAAAAGCTGCATACGTACTGATTAGTGCGACTTTGTATTTGTCGAAACGAAACTTTGGCACTGTCGGGATCTCGTCATTTGTCGAAAATTTGACAGGTTTAGGTCGAGCACTGATCATTCTGGCAAGCGTTCTGATGGCATCGTCTGCCGCCGCGAGTGAACGCTACCAAAGCCTGGAATCAATAGGCCAAATTGTTCGCAAAACCGTTAGTGCGATGCCGGTGGTTACTACACTGAGAAACCCTAGCATTGAGGTTCTTCGTCTGAATGATAGGTTGCGGGTGGTCGAATGCCCTGAACCGTTGACTGCCGTAGAACCAGCAACGGGTTTACGTGGTGGCAGAGTTTCCATACGCGTAAGCTGTAAAGGACCTCGGCCCTGGTCGGTTTACGTTATGGCCAGCCTGAAGAGCGAAGTGCAGGTAGTCATCACGAATCGAGCAATGACACGTGGTGAGGTGCTATCGCGGGAAGATATTATCGAGAAAACCGTTATACGGGCGCCGGCGATTCAACCTCTCGTGAGGCAGGCTGAGGAGGCTTTGGGTAATGCCCTTAAGCGTTCGATAGGCGAGGGAGTGGAACTATCGGCGGCGATGTTAAAAAAGCCTACTATTATTCGATCTGGTGAACACACGCTAATCATGGCGGAAGCCGGTGGTTTGCAGGTTCGCGTTACCGGGAAAGCCCTACAGCACGGGGTTGTGGGCGAAATTATTCGGGTCTTGAATTTGTCTTCAAAGAAGACTGTTCGGGGTAAAGTTGAGGCTGATGGCACTATTACAGTCAGTCGATGGTAAAAAAACTAAAGATTTTTCACAGAATGCCGATTAATATCAGTAAGAGAAGTTTTTGGCTGGGTACTACCTTATGACAATGGAAATAAAACCGGGCTTACCGGTCGTCAACCGAGACGTTTCGGGGACTTCTAAGAGCGTGACATCTACAGATGGAGCGACTGTCAGAACAGACAGCAGTTCCGTGACGTTGACGAACGAAGCAGGAGACCTTCTGGTCGCCGAGGACAAACTGGCCTCGCATTCTGCCATTGATCAGGTCAGGGTGGGTGACCTTCGACAGCGCCTGGAAGAAGGTAGTTTCGAATCAAACCCAGCAAAAATTGCTTCCAAGCTCATTGAGCAAGAGATAGACCTACTATCTAGATAGGGATCGGCTTTCCGTTATTGATGAGGAAAGCGTAATGACTACAGCAACAACAAATCCCTTAATGGGTGAATTGGTTAAAGAGTACCAAGGGCTCTGTGGCCTGCTAGTGCAGCTACAGGAAGCGCTCACTGGCGAAAGAGAAGCATTGAGGGCGTTTAGTCCTGAGCGTACCTTCGAGGTAGCCGAGGAGAAATCAGCGGTCGCAAAAGCCATTGAGGACGCTGAAAAGCAGCGGCTGTCGCTGCTCAATCAAATCCCTGAATTGAACGCTCTACCAGGTTCAGGAGAGCTGGGCGCCATGTTCAAAGGCTTTGCACCTCTGGACGAGCTGCATCAGCGCTATCAGGACTTGCTCGAAGCATGCCGAATCGAGAATCGCCAAAATGGACTGCAAATTCGGTTTTACTCTCAGAAAACCGGTGCAGCTTTAGCGACGCTAACGGGTGATGATACTGAAGCAGGCCCAACGTCTTATACCGCTTCGGGTGATAGCAGTGAAGCCAGGTCCGGCCGATCCCTGGGCCGAGCCTAGGTATGTGGCTTAGATTAGCGCTCGAAATACCCGAGTCTTCTATACGTCTCTGGTACGAAGGACGCGTGCAGCAAGTTATCGCAACCGATCATACCGGCAGGAAAGTGCAGTTCCCTATAGGCATACTCAGGCCTTTTATTACCCATGACGGGGTTTCTGGCGTCTTTGAGCTCGAGGTTGAGCAAAGTGGGCGGCTAGCCTCGATAAAAAGATCGGTTACTCGCCACCGGGGCCCTCAGCAAGCGAACAGCTTGATCTAGCTGTTCTGTACCAAAGACGAGACACCTTAAATGCCCCCGCAGGTCGTTAGCGAGTGAAATCGAAGCCGTCTCAATTCCTAAAGTTTCATGGTTTCGAATGCCTTAAAAACATATCGGTTATTTACGTATTATTTTACTTCCAATAAGAAACCTGTCTAAAACGCGGTAACCAATCGTCCGCTGCTGTAAATTTTGCATTTCATGTAACGCTTGCAGCCCAGTAAGAATGGTCGTTACAGCCTTCTAATGAATTCTCGTTAAGAAGGGTTACCAATGGTCACAAACGGTTACTTGTTGTTCCTCCTGCACTTACCTGGGTTTTTTATAGTACCTACATGATTTATCAAACCACATATGTTTTCTCTTCCGATTTGGCCTTGGGGCCTCAATCGAGGCGACCAACAGAGTTAAGGGGCCAGTCATCGGTCTCTCTAAAAAAGGCAGTGAGCGGCAGTGTCGATATAAGTTTTGGGCCTAAAGCCGAGTGCTTTTCCTTGTTGGCAGGGGTTACTAATGGTCACAAACGGTTACTTAATGTTCTTAGTGCGCTTACTTCGGCCTTCTATAGTACCTACATGATTTATCAAACCACATATGTTTTCTCTTCTGATTTAGCCGCGCGAATTCGCTCCAGGCGATCAAGTGAGTTAAGGGGCCGGTTATCCGTTTCTCTAAAAAAAGCAGTGAGCCGCTGTGTTGGCACAAATTTTGGATGTAATGCAGAGAGCTTTTCCCTTTTGTTGGTTTTGGTTGTTTTTTTGACAGCTGAGACCTTTAGGATGATCGACGTTTAAGATGCTGGATAATACGACACGCCTTTTAGGCCAGAGCAAGTTGATGAGCGAAGTACGTAACCTCGTTGAAAAGGTTGCTGCGAGTGAAGCCAATGTTCTGATTCTAGGAGAAACCGGTACAGGAAAAGAGCTTGTTGCCCGCAGTATTCATGAAAACTCAGATCGAAAAAATGGCCCCTTTGTACCCATTAACTGTGGTGCCATACCGGCAGAACTGCTTGAGTCGGAATTATTTGGTCATGAGAAGGGTGCATTTACCGGCGCGGTCTCTGCCAGAAAAGGGCGTTTTGAACTCGCAGAAGGTGGCACGTTATTCCTCGATGAAATAGGTGACATGCCGCTCGATATGCAGGTCAAGATTCTGCGGGTTTTACAGGAAAAAGTATTCGAGCGGGTAGGTGGAAGCAAACAGATCGCTACCGATGTCAGAATCATTGCCGCTACTCACCAAAACCTGGAGTCACAGGTTGACCGGAATGAATTCCGGAGAGATCTTTACTATCGTCTGAACGTATTTCCTATCGAAACGCCACCACTTAGAGATCGCCAGGATGATCTACCCATCTTAATCGATTCGATGGTAGCGCAGTTTGGCAGCGGCGGTGGCCACATCTCGTTTGACGAAAAATCTACTGAAGCGCTCCAGCAGTGCGAATGGGAAGGGAATGTTCGTGAGTTACTGAACGTCATCGAACGTTTATCGGTTCTCTACCCTGCAGAGATAATTGATGTCGAGCGACTGCCTGCCAAGTATCGGCCTTCAGAGCCTTGTACAGATGTCGCGACAGAGACATCTTCAGCATTGAACGATATGGCTGAAGAGGTCGTTGATCTAAAAATGACAGTTCAGAATTTTGAAGCCAGTTTCATTCGTAAGGCATTGGAACTTACTGCAGGCAACGTTTCTCAAGCAGCCGCTAAGTTGAGCCTTCGACGAACAACACTCGTTGAGAAGATACGGAAATATGACATCAACTTTGCGTGATGTGATGGATTCTTGACACTCTAGACTTTCCTCCTCCCTAAACTGCTGATTCTATTGCTCATTTAAAGTAGGCACGAGAATTGCATTTAAACTGACACAATCCAACGAAAAGCCACTCAATGGAATCGATCAGACACCCTACACCCGAGACGAGCTATCCAGCCTGCCTTTCTGAGTCACTGGAAAAACTGCGCCAATCATATGATTTTGCTTCAAGAGAAATAAACGATCTGATCACGGAGCGATCCCCTCAGCAGGTCTCGACCTGCAAGCCCCAACCTCTAGCTGATAGTTTGACCGCTCTGGTGAATGATATGCCGGCGGGCGTCGTCGTGCTGGACAGGCATAACAAGGTCTTACTCGCAAACCCGATGGCAATTATGCTCTTCGAAGTACCGCTTTTGGAGAGTGACTTTTTAGAGGTGATCCAGCAGACGGCTATGAGCATTGATGCTAGCGGTCAGCAGCTCAAGCTTTGGACCGGTCGAAGCCTGTCTATTGTTAGTCATGTTCGACCAACAATGGGTGACCAAATTGTCATTCTTAATGATGTTTCGGCGATGGCAGACTGGTTAGGTCTCGAAGGCGTAGGTCAATCTACTGCGCTCATGGCCCATCAATTACGTACCCCCCTCAGCGCTGCCATTTTGTATCTTGGTCAGTTATCAAGTGAATCAAAACAGGCTGAAGTGGCGGTTGATACTGTAGGGAAATTAGGCGTGTGCCTGAAACAGCTTGAATTTTTCATCAACAAGCACCTGGAAAACACTCGCTGGATAAACTGTCCGCTCAAAGATCAGGACGTGTCGTTAAAGGGCGTGCTTCAAGTGTTGGAAAAGACTTTGGCGCCCATTGTTGAAAAAAGTGGCGGCCAGTTCAGCTTGGATTTACCTGATGAAGACTTGGTTATCTGTAGTGATGAAGATGCCCTGTTAGCCGCTTTAACCGCGATCGCCGAAAATGCGCTGGCGATTGAGGACGGCGTTAGCTGCATGGTTTCAGCTACAGTGTCTGGTCGAGCGCTTGAAATTGCCGTCTCGGATAACGGCCCAGGTATCCCTAAGGAAAACCTGTCTAAAATATTCAATCCATTTTATACCACTCGCCAGGGTGGCAGTGGCCTGGGGCTTACAATGGCTTATCAAATCGCTCAGCGCTTTGACGGTGATTTGACCGCCAGCAATAGGCCGTCAGGCGGAGCTAGTTTTCTTTTTAGGCTACCGTTGACGAGAGTCAGGTCTTGTCAGCAATCGCCGGCAGGGAAATAGAAAGATAATGATTTTTCAGGGGCTGAAATAATGAAGCAGCAACATAATGGCCAGATTCTTGTCGTCGAGGATGATACTACATTGCGTGCGGCGCTCTGCGACACCTTGAAAGCAGCTCATTTTAGTGTCCTGGAGGCGAGCAATGGGCAGTCAGCGTTGACAGTTTTGTCTAATGAGCAGGTTGATGTAGTGATTAGCGATGTGCAAATGCCGTCGATGGACGGGAATGCCTTGCTTGATAACGTCGTATCCCTATGGCCCAGCACGCCGCTTGTGCTTATGACCGCTTATGCAGAAATTTCTGCGGCGGTCAGCGCGATACATCGAGGCGCTGTTGATTATCTGGTTAAACCTTTTGAAGCAAAAACGCTTATCGATCTCATAAGCCGATTGGTTTCTGTGACGAAGCAAAAAGCGGTTATTGCCGAAGACCCAAAAACCCAGGCGTTAATGGATTTTGTCAGCCGGGTAGCAGCATCTGAAGCTAATGTGATGATCACTGGCGAGTCCGGTTCCGGCAAGGAAGTTTTCGCCCGCATGATTCATGATCAATCGAATCGCTGCAATGCGCCGTTTGTCGCTATTAATTGCGCGGCTATACCGGAATCAATGCTCGAAGCAGTGTTGTTTGGGCATGAAAAAGGAGCCTTCACCGGCGCAACTCAAAGCCAGCAGGGAAAATTTGAATTAGCCAACAAGGGCACATTACTGCTCGACGAGATTTCTGAAATGGACTTGTCGCTGCAATCAAAGCTCCTGCGGGTTCTGCAGGAAAAAGAAGTCGAAAGGCTAGGCAGTCACACTGTGATCAACCTTGACCTTCGGGTACTCGCAACCTCTAACCGAAATCTGGTGGAGGAGGTCGCAGCCGGACGGTTTAGAGAAGATCTTTATTACCGCCTGAACGTGATTCCACTGGCAGTACCTCCGTTGAGAGAGCGGCCGGAGGATATTCTTCCGCTGGCAAAGTTCTTTCTTGAGAAATACGCCACGGGTCGCTCCTGCTATTTTGCTGAATCAGCAAAAATGGCGATTCATCGGCATACATGGCCGGGGAACATTCGTGAGTTGGAAAACGTTGTTCAAAGAGCCCTGGTGATGCAGGTAGGTGAGAGTATCACGGCGGAGGATCTGCACTTTTCACAGATACCGGGTGGTCAGCAGGATCAATCGGTTTCTGAAACTGGCGCCGGGAATAAATCTGAAACAGGCTTAAAGGGTAATGAGCAAAACCTGATTTTAGAAGTATTGCGTGAGGAAAGAGGCAGCCGCAAAGATACAGCAGAAAGATTGGGCATTAGCCCTAGAACCCTTAGGTACAAACTGGCGAAGTTCAAGGAATTGGGTGTAGAGGTTCCTTAGTCGCTGCGTTTTTGACATATGGAGTAGATGAAAATGAGTTCTGTGGAAATAAATAGCGTTCTCGCACAGATGCGAGCCCTGGAGTCATCCATTGATATGGGTGTCGGGCAAGAGTCCCAATCCATTGGCAGGGCGGATTTCAGTCAAGTGCTTCACAATTCGTTGACAGCGGTCAGCGAAACGCAAAAAAATTCGGCGGATCTATCGTTAGCTTTTGCGGCAGGCGATCCTAATGTGGAACTTTCTGAAGTTATGGTAGCGATGCAGAAGGCCAGTTTGTCTTTTGAAGCCACAACTCAAGTGCGAAACAAACTCTTAAGCGCTTATAAAGAAGTCATGAATATGACTGTTTAGGCACTAAAACAATAACGTTCTAATAAAGATTGAAGGCATATGGCAGAAAATACACCAAGTACAGCGTTACAACAGTTCGAACAAATCAGCCAAATTTCAGCAGTTAGGCAAGTAGGCCTATTGCTGGGCCTTGCGGCGAGTATCGCCATAGGTGTGGGTGTTGTGTTTTGGGCGCAAGGCCCAGACTACAGTCCTTTATATGCCGACTTAACGGCTAACGATGCATCGCAGATAATAACGCAGCTCGAGCAAAGTAACGTCGATTACGTCTATGAACCTAACAGCGGCATGATTTCTGTTGCTGCGGGTGAAATTCATCAGGTCAGAATGAGACTAGCGAGTGCGGGATTGCCGCGCAGCAGCAGTCGCGGGTTTGATATTTTGCAGGACGATCAATCGATAGGTACTAGCTCTTTTATGGAGACAGCTCGATTTGACCGAGCCTTGGAAGAGGAGCTTGCTCTATCTATACAGGAACTTGACAGTGTTCAGAGCGCAAGAGTACATCTGGCAATACCTAAGCAAACAGCCTTTATGCGCAGCCGATCAAAGCCGAATGCTTCGATCGTCGTTGGTTTGTACCCTGGTCGTGTGATGGGGGAAGGGCAAGTGGCAGCGATTGTTTATCTTGTAGCGTCAAGCGTAAGTGATTTGGAGCCAGAAGGTGTAACGCTCATTGACCAAAGAGGAAGCCTTTTGTCATCGCGAAGTAGCTCTCCTGACCTAATGCTGAGTAATGAACAATTTAGATTCAGGCGACAAATAGAAGACAGCTACATGCAGCGTATCAATGACATGTTGATACCAATAGTGGGTAACGACAAGGTTCGAGTTCAAGTCACTGCAGAAGTTGACTTCACTTCCGAAGAACGAACTGAAGAGCAGTATTCTGATAAACCCGCGTCTGTTAGAAGCGAACAGACCCTGGAAGAGCAATCGGCACAAGCAACAGCTTCAGGTATACCGGGTACGCTATCTGCAACCGCGCCAGGAGCAGCAGGTGAAGAAGGAAACGAAAGCGCACAGGGAACATCTTCACCGACGCGAAAGTCAGTGCGCACCTCCAGGAATTATGAACTTGACCGAATTGTCCGGCACGTAAAACAGGGTGCTGGGCGAGTAGAAAGACTGGCGGTCGCGGTGGTTCTTGATAACAAAATGGCGCCCGGGGCTGAGGGTGAGGCCATGGTTGCCACTGCACTCAGCCAAGAGGAGCTCCAGGAGATAGAAAACCTCGTTAAAGAAGCCGTTGGCTTCAGTGCTGCACGAGGAGATACGGTGACTGTGTCGAATATGCGTTTCGCGACACCTGAACCCTTCGACGTGATTGAGGAATCTATTATGGATTCGCCTCAGCTCTGGTCCGGGTTGAAGATACTGGCCGGCTTTATAGCGTTGATTGTATTGATACTCTCGGTGCTACGACCTGCCTTAAGAAACCTATCAGAATCAAGTGGGCGCGCCTTGGAAGCCAGCCAGACCTTACAGCACCAACAGCAAAACAATTTGGCGCTCCAGGGGCTTGATGGCCAGACGATGGCTCCAGCGCAACAAACCTACGACCTGAAACTGAGTCGGGCGCGAACGATGGTAAACGATGAGCCTACGCGAGCATCAAATGTAATTAAGTCATGGGTGGGTGAAGATGCCTGAAGCTGATTCAAATTTAACAGGCTCTCAACGGGCTGCAGTTTTCTTACTAAGCCTGGGCGAAGAGTCTGCGGCGAAAGTTTTAAAATACCTGGAACCCAGAGAAGTTCAAGCTGTCGGTAAAGCGATGACAGAGATCACCTCGGTGGATAAAGACAAACTTAATGGTGTAGTTGATAGCTTTCTGAATGTGGCAATGGAAGGAACATCCATGGGGATGAGCCCGACTAACTACGTGAAGCGAACCCTGACGGAAGCGTTAGGTGAAAGCAGGGGCAGCCGAATGATCAATCGTATTTTGAAAGGTTCGGATAACTCAGCGGGTCTTGATTCACTGAAGTGGATGGATACTGAATCGGTCGCTGCCTTGCTTCGTAATGAGCATCCTCAAATTTGTGCGATTATGCTTTCTTCCCTCGATGGTGACCATGCTGCAGAAGTTTTGAAGCTGCTCCCTGAAGACGTAGTCCCTGATGTAATGATGAGAGTCGCCAACCTTGACCAGATTCAGCCTCAAGCATTGGCGGAGCTAGATGAAATTGTTCAGACCCAACTCGAAGAGCAGGCTCTGACGCCGGCCTCTAAAGTCGAGGGTGTCAGCGTCGCAGCAAATATTATGGGCTTTCTTGATTCGGAGATGGAAGCAAAAATTTTCGAAGAAATTCAAAATTCAAATGCCGAGCGAGCGCTAGAGGTCAGGGACAAGATGTTTATCTTTGAAGATCTCTTGCTTGTTAGCGATATGGATATGCAGCGATTGTGTCGCGATATTGACGACGATAAAAAAGTGGTTGCTCTCAAGGGAGCTACAGATGAGATGTTGCAGAAGTTTCTAAAAGGCATGTCAAAACAACAGGGCGAAATTTTAATAGAAGAATTGGAAATAAAAGGCCCCGTAAAGCTAAAAGAAGTCGAAGAAGTGCAAAAAGAAATACTTACGATTTCTCAGAAGCTAGCTGAAGAGGGAGAGATCGTCATCATGGGTAGAGGAAAAGAAGAGTATGTCTAGCGTGGATTCTGAAGCCGTTAGATGGCAGGGCCCTGAGTTAAAAATTAGCGATCAAGCCTCGTTGGGTGAGCTGGACCCGGAGGCGATTCGCGAGGCTGCGTACACCGAGGGCCTGGCTCTGGGCGTAAAAGAAGGAGAAAAGCAGGGGGAGGCGAAGTTTGCTGCATCTATCGCGACCCTGGGTGCGTTGCTCGAAGGCATTCAGGAGCCTCTTCGAAAAATGGATGACGATTTGGCCAAGGCATTGTCGCTGCTGGTTGCAAAAATTGCGGTGCAATTAGTTCGTGGCCAATTGAGTGTTGACGAATCTATGCTGATGGAGCGTTTTCGTATTGTCGCTAACTCACTGCCCCAGTCAGACGCGATACCTACTTTGTTCTTATCCCCCTCAGATCATCAAATTGTCTCCAACCACTTTGAATCCACGAAAGGCGTCGACCAGGAAGAAGCCTGGGTACTCGAAATGAGCCCGGACCTCGAGCCGGGTGATTGTCGTATAGTTTCCGGTGATTCAGCGATCGAAGCCTTGCTGTTAAAAGAAGCGGAAGAGATTGTTTTAGCGGCGAATAAAAAAAGAGTTGCTTCGGATGAGTGATAAACAAGAGTCAGACTTCTTGCAGAGTCGTACTCAGAGAATAACTAGTCAGATAAGCCGATTGGGACAAAATATAGCTCCTCATCGGTATCAGGTCGAAGGTCGCCTTAGTAAGGTCGTTGGTCTTCGTCTCGAAGCAAGAGGGTGCCAGGCGCCTGTGGGCGGGCGGTGCCAGATCATTCCGCCGGTGGGTGCAGAAATCGATGCCGAGGTCGTGGGTTTCGCAGAAGATAAGATTTTTCTGATGCCTACCGATAGTGGGCTGGGGCTTACGCCGGAAGCGCGAGTTCTTCCTATTCCGCATAGCCAGAAGGCCGAGGTCGGTTTTCCGTTGCTTGGCCGAGTTATCGATGGAGCCGGTAACCCATTAGACAGTGCCGGCCCGATTATACTGGATCATGCCGTACCGCTTGCCGGTACGCCTATTAATCCACTATCCAAAGCTTCCATTGAGGAGCCTCTTGACGTGGGTATTCGCTCGATCAATGCGCTCCTAACGATAGGTCGGGGTCAACGACTGGGACTTTTTGCAGGCAGTGGTGTCGGTAAAAGTACGTTACTAGGACAAATGACCCGACATACCGAGGCTGAAATAGTTGTTGTTGGTCTAATCGGCGAACGAAGCCGTGAGGTACGTGATTTTATTCAACAGACGCTCGGGGCTGAAGGCATGAAGCGTGCCGTTGTGGTGGCGACGCCCGCTGATTCAGCACCCTTAGCGAGACTTCATGGTGCTATGAGAGCAACCGCGATCGCCGAATATTTTCGAGAACAGGGTAAAAACGTCCTGTTACTCATGGATTCGTTGACCCGTTTTGCGCAGGCCCAACGCGAGATAGCGCTGAGCATTGGCGAGATGCCGGTTGCGAGAGGCTACCCGCCGTCAGTCTTCGCTAAATTACCGCAACTGGTCGAAAGAGCAGGTAACGGTGATGACCGCGGTGGTTCAATAACCGCTATTTATACCGTTTTGGCAGAGGGTGATGATCAGGACGACCCTATCGTTGATGCTGCACGAGCAATTCTAGATGGCCACATTGTTTTATCTCGAGGGCTAGCGGAATCAGGCCTTTATCCGGCTATCGACATTGAGTCTTCAGTGAGCAGATTGATGACACAAATTACTGATCCGGCACAGCAAAAGTCTGCGCAGAGGTTCCTGCAGCTCATGTCGACGTACACGCAAAACCAGGACTTGATCAATGTGGGGGCCTACAACCCGGGCACTGATGCAGAAATTGATATTGCTGTCTCAATGAGACGTCAGTTGCTGGATTTTTTACGACAAGGGGTTGACGACAGAATCGACATGGGTGCGAGCTGTGATGCGCTGGCTGCCTTGTATCATCAAAGTATTGGTCAATTAAACGAGGGCGTACATCATGACGCAGAGTAATCGATTAATGCAGTTGCTCGAAATCGAGCAAAGGCATGAGGAGCAAGCAGGCGAAATTCTGCAGAATTGTAAGCATTCCTATCAATTAGCGAGTGACATGCTCGAACAACTGGTTGAGCACAAAGAGCGCTATATGAGCAAATTGACCCGAAGTAGGTCCGTGGGAGCGACGCCGGAGGAGATGCGAAACTTTGCGAAATTCTTGTCGTCTATCGAAGAGGCGCTGCAGCAGCAGCAACGGCAAATCGATGCTGCATCAAGAGATTTAGAAAAGAGCCGTATGAACTGGCAAGCGAAGCATCAACGTTGTAGTTCGTTGAGCAAGTTGATCTCCCGTCATCAGAAAAAAGAAGCTGATGACCGCCGGAAGACCGCAGAGAGAAGACTTGATGAATCGTTCAGCACCAGGTTGCATCAAAGCGACGCTACTTAATTGGCCAACCTTGCTGTTGGCACGAATTCTGCTATTAACAAGTATACTTGTCGAGAACGATCATTATGCCTGAACTATTTATTGCGGGGTCAGCTTCAGTTACGTCGAATGAAGAGCCATTACAGCCGCAAAAAAAATCTGCCGAAGGGAACGATAGTTTCTCAAAACTGCTTGAGTCAGGTGTAGAAGAAACTAAAAAAAGTGTTGAATTACAAGAAGATAGCGTAATTTCCGCAGTGTCTGGCGATAACCGCGAAGTCACCGAAGCCGCTGTTGATGCTTCAGATGTAGTGAGTTTAGTGCCTGGCGATGTAGATGATGTAAACCTTATCAAGCCGTATATTGGTAGTCCCGATGAAAATAGCGGGAGGCAAAAATTGCCACCAGCCGGCGATTTCTTACCGCAAACCGGAGGGGTTGCACATGCAGCGCCCTTGGCCAGACCATTGCTCGAAGCAGAAGCAACACCCGCTGAGATGACGATCAAGGACATAGACCCTGCTGTAGGATCATCATTGAATGCGGAAAGAACAATCCCCGAGTTGACGCTTAACGGGTCTTCACCGGAAGGGGCTGCTAACGCCGTTGGTACCGCTAGATTGGACACAAGTTCTATGTCGAAGCCGGTACCATCGATCGAGGCGACGCTGCGGGAAACTCTTCCTGTAGAGGGAAGAATGGCGACGAGTAGCCTGCAACCCAAGAGTCGCGTTGATGAACCGGTACTTAACTCCGCCAATTTTGCCGTTCCAACAGAGCGATCAGCGGGTGTGCAGCCAATTCCTGGCTTGATGGGTCAGATGGCAGGAAAGACCTTGGGAGCCGACAAATATGAGCCCGGAGCCCGAGAGTTGGCGCTATCTAGCCGATTTCTCTCTGCCGGACCGCCGATGCAACCCAGTGAGCCTAAGTCTGTGATTAAGGCTATAAGAGAAACAAGCCTGAACGACCTGCCCGTTGTGGGGACCCGGGGTTGGCTGAGTTCAGGTGATCAAGGCAGGATCCAGGTTGAGCGAGCAATTGGTTCTATAGAACAGAGCTTGCCTGTGCCACCAGCGATCGGTCGGAGTCAGCTAAATATGGCAGCGCCAGTCTTGGCTAACGCGGCAATGCTTGAATCACCAACAGTATTACCCCAGCAGGCGGCGCCAGCTTTATCTCATGCGGCGATGTTTGAATCACCAACAGCTTTAACCCAGCAAATAGCGTCAGCCTCGCCTCATGCGGCGATGTTTGAATCACCAACAGCTTTAGCCCAGCAAACAGCGCCAGCCTTGGTTACTGCATTAAAGTCTCCTTTTACCGTACCCAACACTCAGGTATGGGTCGGTGAAATGCGTGAAAAGATAGATATGGTCCTGGCCAGTCAGCGAAATGAAATTGAACTGAAACTTTCACCGGCGAATCTGGGCAAGATCGAAGTGCTGATTCGGCGGGACGATGACCAAACCGCGCTGACCTTCTTTGTTAAAAACCCAGAGGTTCGCGAAACGCTGGAGCAAGGACTTGCGAGATTGCATCGAAATCTCTCAGAGCAAGGTTTAACCATGGGCGATACGACCGTATCTGACCAGACTTTGGACGAGCACCGAGACTCGGAGTCTGTCAGGGCCCTCCCTGATGAAAGCAGCGAAGAAGTGGCTAACTCACTTCATTCTGATTTGCCGGGCTCTACTGCTGTCACCAGCACACCGATAGGGCTAGTCAACACCTGGGCCTGACGAGAACCCGTCTGGTCAACACCTGGGCCTGACGAGAACCCGTCTGGTCAACACCTGGGCCTGACGAGAATCCGTCTAGGCTGCCCCTGCCAGGTGTCGAATAATCGGCACCTGCCCCTCTGAAAATAGCTAACCTGCTGTTTTTAAACGAATATAATAGTGGCACGACAATTGCATTTAGTCTGATATGTATATTGTTCAAGTTGCTAGTAAAAAAATGCCAGTCGAATTATTCAAGGAGGAATGCCTGTGCGTTGGTTAATCATTATTGCGTTGTTGCTCGTCACTATCATCGTTGGTTTGGCAACTTTCGCTTACTTAGATCACGAGTTCCTGGGAGAAAACAACCCGTTCGCTGGAAAAGAGCTAACGGAAGAGGAGCTAAATGAGGCAAAACTAGATAAACGACCAATTATCTATATTGAAATCCCGCCAATAGTGATCAACTTTTTGTCAGCAAAAGGTTTGCGATATGTACAGATCACTATAACCGTGACGACTCGCGACCCCGAATCAAAAAAAGTACTTGAAGACAATAGGCCGCTGATCCAGAGCGTTGCGTTATCGACGATGTCTGGTTTCACCTTTAAAGAAATACTCGAGCAAGACAAAAAACAGGAGCTTCTTGTGTTGGCCAGAGAAGCTTCTCTGCAACGTTTTCTAGCAAACAACATGGAGCCAGAGCTTGGGGAATTTCTCCTGACCGGTTTTGTGGTGCAGTGATATGAGCAACGAAAGCATTTTAAGCCCGGAAGAGAAGGACTCGCTGCTAGAGGAGATCGACAAACGACCGATCGATTCAACGGGCACTTATGTTGGTACCGATGGTACGCCCTATAACTTCGCATCTCCCTCTCATAATCTGTTGTCTTCAGTGCCTAGAATTGAGCAGGCAGTCGAACTGTTCTGCGAAAAGTTTGGCGCGAACGTTAGTAGGCTAATCCGGCACCATGCCGAGATCGATCAGGAAGAACTTAAGACCCCGTCGCTAAACGATTTTATGAGTAGTCTTCCTCCGGTGGCATATATTAGTTTTTGTAAAATCCCGCCCTTAAATGGCTATGCGCTTTTTGTTGTTGAATCTTTGCTGCTACACATTTGTGTGGACCGCTATTTTGGCGGTGAGGGCGAGGCTAAGAACTTTTCGGAGTCAAAGAAATATTCACCGCCAGCGGCGAAGCTTGTTGCTCAAATGAACGAAGGCTTCTTGGTGGAGCTGAAAGAAAGCCTCGCTGACATCATTGCTATCGAACCGTTTCAGGAATATTCCAATTCGAGCCCCGAACTAGCTTCATTGCCGATAGAAAATGAAGACGTCGCTCAGTTTACGTTCAATATTGGCTTCGCCGGAACCAGCGGCGCCTGCCACTTAGTCATCCCTTTTTCGCTTGTTAAGGAGATCAAAGCTCATATCGAGAGTGAAGGTGATTCAGCTTCTCAGGTGGTGGACACTAACTGGCGAAATGCTATCGAAGCGACGTTACAGCAGACACAGGTAGAGCTAAAGGCCATCGCTCTCGAAAAAAAGATCCCCTTAGGAGACCTCGTGGGGATAAAGGTGGGTGATCTATTCCCTATTGGCCCACTAGGTGATGTCACATTAAAAGTCGGGAAGGTGGATTTGGCTGTTGGTGTGGCGGGAACTGCCGAAGGCCAAAACGCAGTGCAAATAACGCAAACCAGGCTCGCTTAACAAACCTCAGTCAAAGGATTTCTAATGGACAACGAACAGAGTAATGAGAACACAGGCAAAGCAGATACAGCTTCAGCGGTGGACCCACATCAAGGGGGGGCGAATAACCACACGGGGCTGGATCCGATACTAGACATACAAGTAAAGATGACCTTGGAAATCGGCAGTACCTCATTGCCTATCCGAGACCTCCTGAATTTGAGCCAAGGTTCATTGGTCACTCTGGACAGCCTGGTGGGGCAACCACATGACGTGCTTGTCAATGGCACGTTGATCGCAAAAGGTGAGGTAGTGGTCACAGATGAAAAATTTGCTATTCGGTTCACTGAGATCGTTAGCCCCAGTGAAAGAATCAAGAGTCTGACGTAGGACTGACGATGTTGACCTTAGTTTCTAAACTGTATGCCAAGAAACCCAAATCGAAAATATTTTTGGGCGCGTTGTTGAGTTTTTTGAGTACACCTCTGGTGGCGGCTCAAAATGAAGTTTTATCGCCGGTTAACCCGGCA
>Ga0066611_10000964_pt1 | contig 16436 bp, 11 predicted proteins | sample SaaInlV_DNA_200m_FD_60376 | JGI IMG/M metagenome (GOLD analysis project Ga0066611, IMG submission 60376) | Marine microbial communities from expanding oxygen minimum zones in the Saanich Inlet - SI075_LV_DNA_200m | ecosystem: Environmental > Aquatic > Marine > Unclassified | place: British... | reverse complement strand
GGGCTTACCACTGGCAGGACTCAAAATGTTGTTGGTAGACATCATCAGAACGCGTGCTTCCAACTGGGCTTCAATGGAAAGAGGTACGTGGACTGCCATTTGGTCTCCGTCGAAGTCAGCGTTAAAAGCCGTACAAACGAGCGGATGCAACTGAATGGCCTTACCTTCGACAAGTACAGGCTCAAAAGCTTGAATTCCAAGTCTATGAAGGGTCGGTGCACGGTTCAGAAGAACTGGATGTTCACGAATCACTTCTTCCAAAATATCCCATACTTCTGGTCGCGCTTTTTCAACCATCCGTTTGGCAGCTTTAATAGTTGTAGCCAAACCATACTTTTCAAGTCGAGAATAAATAAAAGGCTTAAATAGCTCTAGGGCCATTTTCTTGGGAATACCGCACTGATGGAGCATTAGATTAGGCCCCACCACGATCACAGAACGCCCGGAATAGTCTACACGCTTTCCAAGAAGGTTTTGACGGAAACGCCCCTGTTTTCCCTTCAGCATATCAGCCAAGGACTTGAGAGGACGTTTGTTCGTACCAGCAATTGGTCTAACACGGCGGCTGTTGTCAAAAAGAGCATCAACAGATTCCTGAAGCATGCGCTTTTCGTTTCGAATAATAATATCTGGCGCCTTAAGATCGAGGAGTCTCTTCAAACGATTGTTTCTGTTAATCACCCGTCGATATAGATCGTTCAGATCAGAAGTTGCAAAGCGACCCCCATCCAACGGCACCAATGGGCGCAACTCAGGAGGAATAACCGGCAGAACTTCAAGAATCATCCATTCAGGACGTGTCCCCGACTTAAGGAATGGCTCTATAATTTTCAGGCGCTTCACTAATTTCTTGCGGCGCACTTCAGAACCGGTCTCTTTAAGCTCTGCACGAAGTTTTACCCGTTCGGCGTCCATATCAACGGAAGCCAACAAAGTACGTACAGCTTCTGCACCAATACCCGCCGTAAAAGCATCTTCCCCGTATTCGTCCTGAGCCTCAATGTACTCTTCTTCAGAGAGAAGCTGGTTCATCTTCAAAGGCGTCAAGCCTGGCTCAATCACCACATAGTTTTCAAAATAGAGAACGCGCTCCAGGTCCTTTAGCGTAATATCGAGCATCAATCCAATACGGGAAGGAAGCGACTTAAGGAACCAAATGTGAGCCACTGGTGTGGCCAACTCAATATGACCCATTCTCTCACGACGAACCTTCGCCATGGTTACTTCGACGCCACACTTTTCACAGACAACGCCGCGATATTTCATCCGCTTATATTTACCGCAGAGACATTCATAGTCTTTGGTAGGACCAAATATTCGCGCACAGAACAAGCCTTCACGCTCCGGACGGAAAGTTCTATAGTTGATCGTTTCGGGCTTTTTTACTTCCCCAAATGACCAAGATCTAATTTTTTCTGGACTCGCGATTGAGATCCTAATTTGATCAAAGTTCTGTGGATTCGTGTTCTGACCAAGTATATTTAGCATTTGATTGCTCATGGATGACTCCTGATTACGCAAACTTACTTTTCATAAAAAGAACCCCTATTTGGTTCCTTTAAATTCCATATCCATTCCAAGGGACCGAAGCTCTTTCACGAGAACGTTGAAAGATTCCGGAATACCTGGCTCAAAATTAGTATCGCCACGGATGATTGCTTCATAAAGCTTTGTCCGTCCGTTAACATCGTCCGACTTAACAGTAAGCATTTCTTGAAGAGTATAGGCAGCACCATAGGCCTCTAGAGCCCAAACTTCCATTTCTCCAAAACGCTGTCCACCGAACTGGGCCTTACCACCCAAAGGCTGTTGGGTCACAAGACTGTAAGGGCCGATAGAACGAGCATGAATCTTATCATCTACCAAGTGATGCAGTTTCAAAATATATATGTATCCAACTGTCACTTTTCGGTCGAGTTTTTCTCCAGTCAAACCATCATAAAGAGTCTCTTGCCCTGTAGGATCCAAATTGGCTTGCTTAAGCAACTCAATGACATCACTTTCATGAGCACCATCGAAAACAGGAGTAGCCATAGGAACCCCTGGCGTTAGATTCTTCCCTAATTCCATAAGATCATCATCATTCATGGCCTTTATGGTGCTTAAGTCTGTCTTATCTGAATAAACAGTATCCAAAAACTTTCGGAGCTCTTTAACAGACTTTTCATCTTTTTTGGCCTTATCGGAAGAGTTGCGCTGGACATTATTTACCAACTCACCGATTTGCTTTCCTAGACCAGCTGCAGCCCAACCCATGTGAGTCTCAAGAATTTGCCCTACGTTCATACGAGATGGGATTCCCAATGGGTTTAAGATAATATCCACAGGCGTTCCATCTTCCAGGTAAGGCATATCTTCCACCGGAACAATCTGGGAAATAACACCCTTGTTACCATGGCGACCAGCCATCTTGTCACCTGATTTTATCTTACGCTTAACAGCCACGTAGACCTTGATCATCTTCATGACACCTGGCAACAACTCGTCTCCACGACGAATTTTCTCTACTTTGTCACTGAAACGCTCTTCAATATACTTAATGCTCTCATCAATTTGCTTTTTGAGAGATTCGATATCTTTCATCTTCTTGTCATTTCCAATGACAATCTGACGCCACTGACCTTTTGTAAACTTAGAGAAAACATCTTCTTTAAGCTCGGTCCCTTTCTTCAAGCCTTTAGGACCACTCACAGCCTTTTCGCCTTTAAGAAGTCCTTTCAACCGATCGTTGAAACTGCCTTCCAAAATGGCGCGCTCAGCATCCTTATCCTGGGCAAGACTCTCGATTTCTTCCTGCTCAATCGCCAAGGACCTCTCGTCTTTTTCAATACCCCGACGCGAAAAGACGCGTACATCTACGACGGTTCCACCACCACCGGGAGAAACACGTAAGGAGGTATCACGTACATCAGAAGCCTTTTCTCCAAAAATCGCCCGCAGAAGCTTTTCTTCCGGCGTCATGGGAGATTCACCCTTTGGCGTCACTTTACCCACAAGAACATCGCCTGGATGAACTTCAGCCCCGACATGAACAATACCTGCTTCATCTAGATTTCTAAGACTTTCTTCACCAACATTAGGAATATCACGAGTTATATCCTCGCTTCCTAATTTGGTATCTCGGGCCATTACTTCAAATTCTTCGATATGGATAGAAGTAAAAACATCCCCACTAACGAGACGCTCAGAAATAACAATAGAGTCCTCAAAGTTATAACCGTGCCATGACATAAATGCCACAAGCACGTTCCGGCCTAGTGCCAATTCTCCTAAGTCAGTTGAAGGCCCATCAGCAATAATATCATCTGCCTTTACCTTATCTCCAACCTTTACCAATGGAAGTTGGTTAATACACGTATCTTGGTTAGATCTTTGGAACTTCTCCAAATTATAAATATCAACACCGGCCGCCGAGTGAGAAGTCTCCCCCGTTGCCTGAACAACGATTCGGCTAGCATCAACCTGGTCAACAACCCCCTCGCGCTTAGCAACAATGGTTGCGCCAGAGTCTCTTGCAACCGCCGCTTCCATGCTGGTTCCAACAAGAGGCGCCTGAACACGCAATAGAGGAACGGCTTGCCGTTGCATGTTTGATCCCATCAATGCACGGTTAGCATCGTCATTTTCCAGGAAAGGAATCAGTGAAGCTGCCACAGAAACAAGTTGCTTTGGCGAAACGTCTATAAGATCTATGTCGCCTGCAGGCACATTCTCAAATTCACCTTGCCGGCGGCAACTAACAAACTCAGTGGCAAAACGATTATCCGAAGTCAGCTCAGCATTACTCTGGGCAATGGTATGTCTTTCTTCTTCCATAGCAGAAAGATAGACAACATTATCGGTTACTTTCTTCTTTTCAACCTTTCGATATGGGGTCTCAATGAACCCATATTTGTTGATTCGCGCAAAGGTGGAAAGAGAGTTAATCAAGCCAATGTTCGGACCTTCAGGTGTTTCAATGGGACATATCCGACCATAGTGAGTCGGATGCACGTCACGCACTTCAAAGCCCGCACGCTCACGTGTTAGACCCCCTGGGCCCAAAGCAGACAAGCGCCGCTTGTGAGTAATTTCTGAAAGCGGATTGGTTTGGTCCATAAATTGCGACAACTGTGAAGACCCAAAGAATTCACGAATGGCCCCAACAACAGGCTTAGCATTGATGAGATCATGGGGCATTACTGTATCGATTTCGAGAGAACTCATGCGCTCACGAATAGACCTTTCCATCCGTAGAAGCCCAATACGTAGTTGATTCTCCAGCAATTCTCCAACAGAGCGGATACGCCTGTTCCCCAAATTGTCAATGTCATCAACATTTCCTCTACCATCCTTCAAATCCAAAAGAATTTTTAAGATTGCAAGAATGTCATCTTTCCGAAGGGTTCGGATACTGTCTTCTGTTTCAAATCCCAGACGGGCATTCATTTTGACACGACCAACAGACGATAGGTCATATCGGTCATTTGTGAAAAAGAGACCGTTAAAGAGTGCTTCAGCACCTTCCAACGTTGGTGGCTCACCCGGACGCATAACACGGTAGACATCCATAAGAGCTTCTTCTCTATTTGAATTCTTATCCGCAGCAAGGGTATTTCGAATATAGGGGCCAACGTTTATGTAATCGATGGCAAGCACTGGAATAGACGTGATTTTTGCCTTATCAAAACTCTTAAGCAGCTCTTCACTAATTTCATCACCAGCCTCAGCCAGGACTTCACCAGTTGACGCATTGATTGTGTCTTGGGACAAAAACTTGCCGATTATATCATCGGCGGGCAAACGAATCTTTTTAAGACCATCTTCTTGAAGTTTCTTGGCAAGTCGTGGGGTAATCTTTTTTCCGCCCTCTACAACTGCTTTACCTGTCTTAGCGTCAACTAGGTCTCTAATGAGCTTGATACCTAGCCACTGATCAGGATGGAATTCGGTTTCATATCCCTCCTTATTACGCTTATAGGTGACTGAATCATAAAAGGTACCAAGTATCTCTGCTTTCCCCATGCCCGTAACTTCGCTAGGATCAAGCTCTTTACCCTTCTTCTCTGCTTCAAGGCGCAGCTTGTGTGTCTGAAAGCTATCCAAACACATCAAAAAGGACGTCACTGGTAGTTTACGGCGACGATCTATTCGAACAAACATTAAGTCCTTAGCATCAAACTCAAAGTCCAACCAAGATCCACGATATGGAATGACGCGCGCAGCAAATAGATACTTACCAGACGAATGAGTCTTACCACCGTCATGGTCAAAGAAAACACCTGGAGAACGATGCATCTGGGAAACGATAACCCGCTCCGTTCCATTGATAACGAAGGTACCATTCCCAGTCATAAGCGGGATATCACCAAGGTATACATCTTGTTCTTTGATATCTCTTATGGAACGTGCTTCACTTTCTTCATCAATATCCCACACAACGAGGCGTAAAGTCGCCTTCAGAGGCGCAGCATACGTTATGTCGCGCTGCTGACATTCCTCAACATCAAACTTTGGATCCCCAAAATCAAAACTGACAAACTCAAGCTGAGAGCGACCAGAATAATCTTTAATGGGAAAAACAGAATGCAGAACCTCTTGCAGGCCAATATTTTTCCGCTTTTTAGGAGAAACATTCGTCTGTAAAAATTTTTCGTAAGATGACTTTTGAACCTGGATTAAGTTGGGCATTGGCACAACTGATGAAATGCGCCCAAAGCTTTTGCGAATTCGTTTCCGTTCCGTAAATGACTTCGCCATGTATGATCCTCTACGCCTTATATGTTATGATTGAGGAATATTCCTCTACATCACCCTAAACTATAAATACACTTAAAGGAGAGGCAGACATGCCACCTCTCCTGACTTACTTCGAATAAGGTATCGCCTTATGACAACTCAACAGTTGCACCGGCTCCTTCAAGCTGAGCTTTGAACTTTTCAGCTTCATCCTTGTTTACGCCTTCTTTAATTGCTTTTGGCGCGCCATCAACAAGATCTTTTGCCTCTTTAAGTCCCAAGCCTGTAATCGTGCGAACTTCTTTAATCACAGCGATTTTTTTATCTCCGGCACTCTTCAAGACAACATCAAACTCAGTCTTTGCTTCAGCAGCACCCGCAGCATCACCACCACCAGCTGCTGCAACAGCAACAGGAGCCGCCGCAGATACGCCCCATTTTTCTTCTAAAAGCTTGCTCAACTCGGCAGCTTCAATAATTGTTAGCTCTGACAAACTGTCCACAATCTTTGCTAAATTAGCCATATTTCTCTCCTCTTTACATCTTCTAACAGAAAGCCCTTTTGCTTTCTCTATTACGTTTAACTATTCCCATAAGCCGAACACACACGGGCTACTTGCTCTGCAGGGATCTTCACAATACGTGCAATTTGAGTTGCTGGCGCTGAAATCACAGCAATAAGTTGGGAACGAAGCTCATCCAATGAAGGAAGCTTAGCCAACTGCTTGATCTCATTTTCGTTAAGTACCTTGCCATTCAAGATACCGCCAACAATCGACAACTTATCATTATCATTTGAAAAGTTAACGGCTACCTTAGCAGCAGCTACCGGATCAGACGATGTTGCCAAAGCCATGGGCCCCTTAAAAAAAGGCTCCAAGTCCTCAAAGTTAGTTCCCTTAACAGCAATACGAGCCAATGTGTTTTTAATCACCTTATAGGACGCATCTGCTTCTCTCATCTTAAGACGAAGATCTGTTGCCTCAGCAACAGAAAGACCAACCTGCCGTGTTACCACTGCAAGAGATGACTCCGTTAAGTTCTGATGAAGAGAAGCTACTTGCTTTTCCTTCGTCGATCGATCCACTTGATCGTCTCCTTGCTCATCGCGTTGTTGTACTGGCGACAAAGACTCCCGAAAGAATCAATGCCAACTTCCTGTCCCAGAAGTTTTGACCAACACCCGATGATGGTTTTGGACGTACTCCCGTTTCATGTTGGCATCTTCAAAAGACATTAAGGCAAAAATGCCACCTACAATCTCGAACAGAGTCGCGTCCTACTCACTTGTAAAAGTCAGAAGACGCAATAGTTGGAAACTATTACGCCATCCTCACCTAAAAATCAAGATCTATTTTTCATATTTTGCAAAGTAGTTCTGGCAAAACATGAAACATGTAGATCTCTTACTTTCCACTACCGTGCTCGACTTTGACCCCAATGCCCATTGTCGAGCTTATGGCTATCCTCTGAATGTAAGTTCCCTTAACACCACTGGGGCGTGCTTTAGCCACCGTATCAATAAAAGTTTGCACATTTTCAACCAACTTTTTCTGATCAAAACTGGCTTTGCCTACTCCGGAATGAACGATGCCCGTTTTTTCGGCCCTATACTCGACTTGGCCACCTTTAGCAGCCTCGACAGCCTTTGCAACATCCGTGGTTACCGTTCCTAATTTCGGATTTGGCATTAGCCCACGAGGCCCAAGAACTTTACCAAGACGTCCAACAAGAGCCATCATATCAGGAGTTGCAATACAACGATCAAAATCCATTTTGCCCTTTTGGACGGTCTCAAGCAGGTCTTCGGCTCCAACAATGTCGGCACCAGCTTTCTTAGCTTCCTCTGCTTTTGCATCCTTTGCAAAAACGGCGACGCGCAAAGTTTTTCCAGTCCCATGGGGAAGTTGAATCACGCCTCGAACATTCTGATCAGCCTTACGGGGATCCACATTAAGATTCATGGCAATTTCAATGGTTTCATCAAATTTTGCCTTCGCACGTTCTTTCACCATTTTCACAGCTTCATCAAGAGAATAGGTTTTCTCTAAATCTATTCCTTCGTGAGCTTTCTTAAGTCGCTTTCCAAGTTTTGCCATGATCTTACCCTACAACCTCTATATTCATTGAGCGCGCAGACCCTCTGATCATCTCACAGGCTGCCTCAATATCGTTCGCATTCAAATCGGACATTTTTTGTTCCGCAATCTCTTTAACTTGCTTTGCTGTAATTTTAGCAACTGGATCTCCTCGTCCAGGCGTTGAAGATCCCTTGGAAACTTTTGCCGTTTTTTTCAAATAGTATGATACAGGCGGCTTTTTCGTCGTAAATGTAAATGTACGATCGGCATAGGCCGTAATCACAGTTGGAATTGGAGCTCCGGACTCAAGCTCCTGTGTCTGAGCATTAAAAGCCTTACAAAATTCCATAATATTGAGTCCCCTTTGACCCAATGCAGGACCAACGGGCGGTGACGGATTGGCTTTACCAGCCGGCACCTGCAGTTTTATGTAACCAACAATCTTTTTCGCCATAAATTACCTCATAAATTGAGCTTATGGTACGATCCTGGCCGGATCTCCCATAAATTAATTAATCGAGCTTTTCAACTTGTGTGAAATCTAGATCCACCGGCGTTGAACGCCCAAAAATGGAAACAGACACTTTCAAGCGTGTCTTTTCCTCTTCGATATCTTCCACCACTCCGTTAAAAGTATTGAAAGGACCATCACAAACACGAACTTGCTCTCCAATTGAAAAATGAACAATCATTTTGTTAGAAGAACCCCCTTCCTCTACTTGAGTCAGGATCCGCTGCGCTTCAGCTTCGCTAATTGGACTCGGCTTTCCTCTTGCTCCTAGAAATCCAGTCACTTTCGGAACATCTGTAACCAAATGCCAAGTCTCATCCTTCAAATCCATCTTCACAAGGACATAGCCAGGGAAAAACTTCCTCTCAGCATTCACCTTGTTCCCACGTCGAATCTCTATAACATCCTCCGTAGGCACCAGAACTTCAGAAAATTTAGATTGGAGGCCCTTCTTTTTGGCCTGCTCTTCAATGGCCTCAGCCACCTTTTTTTCAAATCCAGAATAAACGTGAACAACGTACCAATGATGCCCTTCAGCCATTTCCTTACATCCCCCACCCTAAAATAAACCGAACAATTTTTGAAAGAACCTGGTCTACCAAAAGGAAAAACACCGCTGCCAACGCAACCATGATCATAACCATAATTGTTGTAACAACTGTTTCTTTCCGAGTCGGCCACGTTACCTTTGAGACTTCCTGGCGGACTTCACGGGAAAATTCTATGGGATTCTTCATTTCTAACCATTAATTAATAAACATTCGATATGACATACATAACTTATAACAATAAATCAAGTGTTGGCAGGAGTGGAGGGTCTCGAACCCCCAACCTCCGGTTTTGGAGACCGGCGCTCTAGCCAATTGAGCTACACTCCTAAAATTGAGTAAAAATAAAGAGGTGCTTTCGACACCCCTTTATTTTTTTCTCAAATTTTCTACTTGAGGACCTTGGTAACAACACCAGCACCAACCGTATGACCACCTTCACGGATGGCAAATCGAACACCATCATCCATCGCAATCGGCGCTATCAAGACTACTTTCACCTTTACCGTATCTCCGGGCATGACCATCTCCTTGCCTTCTGGCAATTCAACTTGACCCGTCACGTCTGTCGTACGGAAATAAAACTGTGGGCGATAGTTCGAGAAGAATGGCGTATGGCGTCCGCCTTCATCCTTCGTCAAAATATATACCTCACACTCAAATTCCGTGTGCGGCGTGATCGATCCAGGCGCCGCCAATACTTGCCCACGCTCTACATCTTCTCTCTTCGTGCCTCGCAACAACGCTCCGATGTTGTCTCCGGCTTCGCCATGGTCCAATAACTTCTTGAACATCTCTACGCCAGTTACAATCGTCTTCGTCGTCGGCCTTATTCCCACGATCTCAACTTCGTCTCCTACATTGATCACGCCACTCTCTACGCGACCCGTTACAACCGTTCCTCGACCTGAGATGCTAAACACATCTTCTATCGGCATCAAAAATGGCTTGTCCTTCGGACGCTTTGGCTGCGGAATGAACTCATCTACCTTGGCCATCAACTCTTCTATGGTCTTGCTACCTGTCTCGGGATCTTTCCCTTCCAACGCACCAAGCGCCGTTCCCTTTACAATCGGAATATCATCCCCGGGGAAATCATACTTGGTCAACAACTCTCTGATTTCCATCTCTACCAACTCTAGCAACTCAGGATCATCTACTTGGTCTACCTTGTTCAGGTATACAACCATCGATGGCACGCCAACTTGGTGAGCCAACAAAATGTGCTCACGCGTCTGTGGCATGGGGCCATCGGCTGCGGATACAACCAAAATCGCTCCATCCATCTGTGCCGCTCCGGTGATCATGTTCTTCACATAGTCAGCATGGCCAGGACAGTCCACATGAGCATAGTGACGCTTGTCTGTCTCATACTCAACGTGCGCTGTCGAAATCGTGATCCCACGCGCTTTTTCTTCGGGCGCGTTATCGATCTGATCGTACGCTTTAAAATCAGCGCCACCTTTTTCGGCTAGGATCTTCGTGATCGCTGCCGTTAACGTCGTCTTCCCATGGTCAACGTGACCAATCGTGCCGATGTTACAATGAGGCTTATTCCTCTCAAACTTTTCCTTTGCCATGATCTTTCTCCGTATTCTCTATGCTATTTTCTCTTTAACTTCATCCGCTACCGCTTGAGGTACCTGGTCATAATGATCAAAAGTCATTGTAAATTGGGCACGCCCCTGACTCATTGAACGCAAATTATTCACATAACCAAACATTGTTGCTAGCGGAACCATTGCAGAAACAATCCGCGCATTCCCTTGCTGATCCATTCCAGTAACTTGACCTCGGCGGCCATTAAGATCCCCTATTATATCTCCCATATACTCATCTGGAGTTACGACCTCAACCTTCATAACTGGCTCAAGCAAACGTGGAGCCGCTTTCGGCAGAGCCTCTCGAACAGCGGCTCGACCTGCGAGCTCAAATGCGAGCGTACTAGAGTCAACATCGTGATAAGCGCCATCTACGAGCTTTATTTTAAGATCAATAACTGGGAACCCTGCAATAGGACCAGATTCAATTGCTGTTGCAGCTCCCTTTTCAACACCAGGGATGTATTCCTTAGGAATGGATCCCCCAAAAATTTTACTCTCAAACTCATAACCCTCTCCAGGCTCACGAGGCTCAAATTCAATTTTTACACGGGCAAACTGTCCAGCACCACCAGACTGCTTCTTATGGGTATAATCGACAGTTGTTGGCTTTGTGATCGTTTCACGATAAGCAACTTGCGGAGCTCCAACATTTGCTTCAACACTAAACTCACGCTTCATACGATCTACAAGGATCTCCAAATGAAGCTCACCCATCCCCTTAATGATGGTCTGGCCAGATTCTATATCACTGGTCACTCGGAATGTTGGATCCTCTGACGACAGACGCGCCAAAGCTTGAGACATTTTCTCTTGGTCAGCCTTCGTTTTGGGCTCAACAGCAACCTCAATCACGGGTTCTGGGAATTCCATCCTCTCCAAAACAATGGGCTTGCTGGAATCACAAAGAGTCTCCCCGGTCGTCGTGTATTTAAGACCGCAGATGGCAACAATATCACCAGCATGTGCCTCTTTAAGATCTTCACGGCTATTGGCATGCATCAACAACATACGACCAACGCGTTCTTTCTTATCTTTAAACGCATTCAAAATGTTTGAACCACTCGTCAGAGTTCCCGAATAGACTCTCACGAAGGTCAAAGAACCAACAAAAGGATCTGTCATAATCTTAAAGGCAAGCCCTGAAAAAGGTGCGCTATCCGAAGGAGCTCTTTCCTCTTCGGTCTTACCGTCAACACTCGTCCCCTGAACATCTGGAAGATCAACAGGCGAAGGAAGAAAATCCACAACAGCATCCAGCAAAGGTTGTACACCCTTATTCTTGAATGCGGATCCACAAAGAACAGGTGTAAATGTTCCTTCTATGGCCCCCTTACGAATACATTTCTTTAGAGTCTCTTCTGATGGCTCCTCACCACCAAGATACGCTTCAAGAGCTGCATCGTCTTGTTCAACAGCTGTCTCAACGAGCTTAGCGCGATATTCCTCAGCCTTCTCCTTTAAATTGGCCGGAATATCTTCATCTGAAAACTTGGCTCCAAGAGATTCTTCATGCCAAACGATTGCCTTCATTCTTACAAGATCGATAACACCTACAAATTCGCTCTCGCTACCAATAGGAAGCTGCAAGACAAGTGGCGTGGCGCCCAGGCGATCAACAATCATGCTAACGGTGCGATAGAAGTCCGCACCGGTTCTGTCCATCTTATTTACAAAACAAATCCTTGGAACGTTATATCTGTCTGCTTGGCGCCAAACAGTCTCTGACTGAGGTTCCACTCCAGCAACACTATCAAAAACAGCGACAGCTCCGTCCAACACACGCAAGGAGCGCTCAACTTCCATTGTAAAGTCAACGTGGCCCGGCGTATCAATGATATTAATGCGATAGTCATTCCAGAAACAGGTTGTTGCAGCGGAAGTAATGGTTATCCCGCGCTCTTGCTCCTGCTCCATCCAGTCCATAGTAGCACTACCTTCATGGACTTCACCAATTTTGTGGGAACGCCCCGTATAGTACAGCACCCGCTCGGTTGTCGTTGTTTTACCAGCATCAATGTGAGCCATAATGCCAATATTGCGGTACTTTTCTATAGGAGTCGATCTAGTCATTATATTATTCCTTTACCACCGATAATGAGCGAACGCGCGGTTCGCCTCAGCCATACGATGGGTATCTTCTCGTTTCTTGACGGAAGAACCTCTGTTGTTAAGCGCATCAAGCAACTCAACAGCCAAACGCTCCGTCATTGTGTTTTCCTGGCGCTTGCGTGAACAGTCGATAATCCAGCGAATTGCCAATGCCTGTGCACGCTCTGGCCTGACTTGCATAGGAATCTGATAGGTTGCACCACCAACACGTCTTGAACGCACTTCCAATGCAGGCTTCACATTTTCTAATGCCTCATGAAAAACCTCCAGGGAAGGCCTAGAGGTTTTTTGATTCACAACATCCAATGCTCCATAGAGAATGGTCTCTGCGGTAGATTTCTTGCCATCAAGCATGAGTGTATTCAAAAACTTAGTAAGCACCAAGTCTCCATACTTTGCATCTGGAAGAACTTCTCTTTTTTCTGCGGCGCGCCGACGTGACATTTCTCTCTACCTCTACTTACTTGGGTCGCTTTGTACCATACTTTGATCGGCCTTGACGGCGATCCTGAACACCTTGGGTATCTAAAGTACCACGTATAACGTGATAACGAACACCAGGAAGGTCCTTAACACGACCGCCTCTGATTAGCACCACGGAATGCTCTTGAAGATTGTGACCTTCTCCAGGAATATAGCCGGTTACTTCAAAACTATTCGATAATCTGATACGTGCAACTTTCCGCAGAGCCGAGTTAGGCTTTTTTGGTGTCATTGTACTGACACGCGTGCAAACACCTCTTTTCTGTGGACAAGACTGCAAAGCAGGAACCTTATTCCGTTCCACTTGAGGCTTCCGCGGCTTCCGAATCAATTGACTTATCGTCGGCATTCAAAACTTCCTTTTTATTGGCTGTAATCCAGCAACACAAGCTACAAACTTATGCAATCACACACCCTCAACAGAGCTACATTAAAAAAACACTGCCAAGCCAGGCTTGAACAGCATATAACGCAGTAAACGAAGCGGATACTACATCTCTGCGTGCCCCTGAGTCAAGAGGCAATGCACTCCTTTAGCAATTTTTATGTCGCGGCCTGCTAAAGGAGCTCTCTAACCATTTGAAATCCCGCAGATTTGCGCCGTCTAAGCGACCCCTTCTACAGATGATGACCCACCACCCGACTGCGCCAACGAAAGGACTCGATCCTTTTCAGCAGCGACACGCTTTTTCTCGGTTAACATCTTCCCAGTTCCAATGGGGATGAGACGTCCAACAATAATATTTTCCTTCAGTCCAACAAGATTATCCACTTTTCCTGACACGGCAGCATCGGTCAAGACTCGTGTTGTCTCTTGGAAAGACGCTGCAGAGAAGAATGAACGCGTCTGTAGAGACGCCTTCGTTATTCCCTGCAATACAGGAGATGCTTTTGCGGGTCTCAAGCCTTCTTTCTCGGCCTTTTCATTTTCTTCCAAAAATTCAGCCTTATCAATAAACTCACCAACAAGCAGCATGGTCTCACCTGGATCAACCACTTCTACCTTTTGAAGCATCTGCCGGGCAATAACCTCAATATGCTTGTCGTTGATCTTCACACCCTGAAGTCGATACACTTCCTGGATTTCATTAATAAGATAATTTGCAAGGGCCTCCACTCCCATGATCCTCAAGATATCATGGGGGGCGGGGTTTCCATCAACAAGGGAATCACCACGGCGGACAAATTCACCTTCTTGAACAGCTATGTGCCTTCCCTTAGGGACCAAATACTCTGTTGGTGCCTCATTTTCGTCATCAGGAATAACAACCAGGCGTTGCTTTGTCTTATAGTCCTTGCCAAATTCAACACGACCATCACATTCACTAAGAATTGAGCTGTCTTTCGGGCGACGTGCTTCAAACAATTCAGACACCCTAGGAAGACCACCGGTGATATCTCTTGTTTTGGAAGACTCTCTCGGCAATCTGGCCAAGACTTCACCAGCTTTCACTGTTGCCCCATTCTCCACATTCAGAATAGCATCGACCGACAAGTAGTACTTGGCTTCCATTCCATTGGCAAGTTTGATGGGCTTTCCTTTTTTGTCACGCAATACGATATGCGGCCTCAAAGAAACACCGCGAGCCTGTTGACGCCAGTCCACTACCACACGGTTGGTAATTCCAGTTGCCTCATCCATGATTTCACGCAAGGAAAGGCCATCTGTAAGATCCATATAGTGAACAATTCCTTCTTGTTCTGTAAGAACGGGCATTGTATATGGATCCCACTCGGCGAGTTTCTTATCCTTTTCAACTTTATCGCCCTCTTTAACAAACAGTTTTGCTCCGTATGGAACCTTATGTTGAGAACGTACACGTCCACCTGCATCCTTAAGAATTACTTCACTATAGCGACCCATCACAATATCTTCGCCGTCAGCATTCTTAACAATATTATGGTTTGCAAATGCGATGATAGCTGGGAATGGCGCTTCAACACTGGATTGCTCAATTTCTCTCTTCGCCGTTCCGCCAATATGGAACGTTCTCATGGTAAGCTGCGTTCCTGGCTCACCAATTGACTGAGCCGCGATCACTCCCACGGCTTCACCCACATTCACATTGGTCCCTCTCGCAAGATCTCGACCATAACAAAGGGCACATATGCCTGCACTTGCCTCACATGTGAGAGCAGATCGGACAATAACATCAACGATGCCTGTCTTTTCAACGGCTTCGGCCGTAGGTTCATCTACCATTACTCCCTTAGCAACAATCAACTTGTTGGTAACAGGATCCGTAATATCAGCACAAACAACGCGTCCCAAAATTCGGTCTGACATGGAAGCAATCACGTTTCCACCTTCCATCACGGTTTGAATGCCGATTCCTTTTTCAGTACCGCAATCATTCTCCAAAATGACACAATCTTGCGCCACATCAACGAGACGACGTGTCAAATAGCCCGAGTTAGCCGTTTTCAAAGCCGTATCAGCAAGACCTTTTCGCGCTCCGTGAGTAGAGTTAAAGTATTCCAGAACGCTCAGGCCTTCTTTAAAGTTTGAGATAATGGGTGTTTCAATAATTTCACCAGAAGGTTTCGCCATCAATCCACGCATACCAGCAAGCTGTTTCATCTGAGCGACAGAGCCTCGAGCACCTGAATGGGCCATCATGTAAACAGAGTTTACAGGCTCACCCTTTTTCGTCTCAGAGATAGCCTTCATCATGGCCTCAGCCACAAGGTCACTACAATGGGACCAAATGTCCACGACCTTGTTATATTTTTCACCTTGTGTGATAAGACCGTCCTGGTATTGCTTTTCGTACTCGGCAACTTTTGCAGTAGTTTCTTCTATAAGTTTTTTCTTTGCTTCGGGAATAATCAAATCATTCATACCAAAGGAAACACCTGAAGAGGAAGCATAGGAAAAACCAATTCCCATAACCCGATCTGCGAAAATTACCGTTTCTTTTTGACCACAGTGACGGTAAACAGCGTCAACCATGGAGCTAACATCTTTAGAAGTCAAAAGTTTGTTGATCAAAGAAAAATTAACTTTTGGATTACGAGGAAGAATCTCAGATAACAGCATACGACCAGGTGTTGTCTCAACGGTCTCTACCGTAGGATTCCCATCCGCGTCCACTCCCTTATAGCGAGCCTTTATCTTCGCGTGCAGGGACACTGCTTTTTCGTCCAAGGCTTTTTCAATCTCACCGATGGAAGCAAATAGCGTACCCTCACCCTTCTCATCTTCACGTTCCATGGTAAGATAGTAAAGACCTAGCAAAATATCCAAAGAAGGAACAATGATGGGCTTACCACTGGCAGGACTCAAAATGTTGTTGGTAGACATCATCAGAACGCGTGCTTCCAACTGGGCTTCAATGGAAAGAGGTACGTGGACTGCCATTTGGTCTCCGTCGAAGTCAGC
>Ga0066611_10000962_pt1 | contig 16496 bp, 12 predicted proteins | sample SaaInlV_DNA_200m_FD_60376 | JGI IMG/M metagenome (GOLD analysis project Ga0066611, IMG submission 60376) | Marine microbial communities from expanding oxygen minimum zones in the Saanich Inlet - SI075_LV_DNA_200m | ecosystem: Environmental > Aquatic > Marine > Unclassified | place: British... | reverse complement strand
CAATGGCAGACCCTTTTCATTCGCTTTAGCTAAAATAGTGCCTATATCATATTTCAGACTATCAATATGAAAATAATATTTATAATATGCGTGCTCGCACAGCTCAGTATCAAACTTCAAAATGTCAATTCCTGATACATTATTAAGTATATTATCTAAAATTGATGCATTTTCTCGCCTTCTTATTAACCAATCATTAAGCTTGCCTAGTTGTTTTGAGCCAATTGCTGCTTGCATACCACTCATACGATAATTACTGCCAAAATCATCATGGATCCAATTATAATCTGTAGATTTTTTGTCCTGGGTTTGGTTAAATATTTTATCAAAGCTTTTTCCATGATCTTTATATTCCCAAGACTTTATAAATAAATCTTTATTATTCGTAACAACCATGCCTCCTTCGCCACCAGTCGTCATTATTTTATCCTGGCAAAAAGAAAAAGTAGCAATATCTCCAATAGTCCCACAGTATTGTCCTTTATATTTTGCACCATGTGCTTGGGCACAATCTTCAATTATCTTTATATTATGTTTTTTGGCTATATCCAAAATAGGATCCATATCACAACTAAGACCAGATAGATGCACAACAACTATAGCTTTAGTTTTTTCGGTTATTGCTGGTATTATTTGTTCTGCTGAAACATTATGTGTATCAAAGTCAATATCAGTTATAACAGGAGTTGCACCACACGCAACAACAGCACTAGCTGAAGCTATAAATGTTCGGCATGGCACAATAACTTCATCGCCAGCTCCAATATCTAATGCCTTCAATGCCAACTCTAAGGCAAGTGTTCCATTGGCAACAGCTATAGCATGCTTTGCTCCAAGATAAGTTGCGAACTCTTGTTCAAAATTTTTCACATAAGGCCCGGTCCAATAATTTACTTGCCCAGACTGCAAAACATCACTAACAATTTCTTGTTCATCTTTAGCAAAATATGGCCATGGAGCTATATTCATGTTCTTTCCTCTAATTGTGACCATTAAATTTATCAACAAACATAGTATTACCCTGACCAATGTCAGACTGTTGTAGTACTTTTTTAATAGTTAATAAGATTATTTTGAAATCCAACCATAAACTGTGATTATCAACGTACCATACATCCAAAACAAGTCTCAATTTCCAAGATATATTATTACGACCATTAACTTGTGCCCAACCTGTTATACCGGGTTTAACATTATGACGTCGAGCTTGCTCAGATGAGTATATTGATAAATATTCTATCAGCAATGGTCTTGGCCCAACAAAACTTAAATTACCAATTAATACATTAAAAAGTTGTGGCAATTCATCCATACTTAATTTACGCAACCAATATCCTAATTTTGTAACTCTCATGACATCTGCTTTCAAGTTATCATCTTCATCTTTAGCAAAAGTCATAGTACGAAATTTATATACCGTAATTATCTTGGCATACATCCCTGGGCGTTTTTGCCCAAAGACAATAGGTCGCCCCATGGTAATCAATATAACCAATGCGGACATCAACATAATTGGCGACAACAAAATCAATAATACTATAGACAAAGCAATATCAAATGCTCGTTTAATAATAACTCCAATCATGATGACCCCATTATTTTCAACATATCTTTATTAACTAATTTAACATCATATAATTCACGCACAATATTGTAACTAGAGCGACCCATCTCAAATGCTAGATTTTTATTTTGAATAAACTTCATCATTGCTACCACTATTTCATCAACTGATTTCGCAGCAACTAAAAATCCATTAATATTATTTAATACTGTCTCCCGACACCCAGGGACATCTGTAGTAATAATGGCTCTTGCCATAGCCATAGCCTCTAAAACCGAGCGGGGTGTACCCTCTCGATATGATGGCAATACAAAAACACTTGCTTTTAAAATAGCTGGGCGCACATCTGCCAGATGACCCAAATAATCTACGCTACCATCATCTATAAAACTTTGAATATCTGGTAACGCCAAAGATGAAGCTTTTGTATCAACATCTCCAACCAAGTAAAATTTAGCTTCTGGATTTGACCTTTTCACAATTCTTGCAGCTGCAAGATATTCTAAAACACCTTTTTCTTTTATTAATCTAGCAACCATTAAAAACGTAATATTTTTTGGCAAACCTTGTTCTGAAAAATACTCAAGGTTAACTCCTGAGCCATGCACTCTTACTGTTTTGCTACTTTTCACTAATTGTGTACTACAGAATTGTTCTAAATCATCAGGATTTTGAAAAATAACTGTGTTATTTTTTCCAAGGGCATATTTGTATAAAACAGTTTGGATAAACCTTATTACCCTAGATTTTATTGTATTAAGTGAAAAAGCATATCCCAAACCTGTGATCATGGAATAAATTTCATCAACCTTCGCAAAATATGCAGCTATGGACCCATATATCACTGACTTTGGGGTATATAAAAGCACCGCATTTATCTTATGTAGTTTAAAAGAGCGCCGCAAACTACATATGGTTACAATATCTGCAAATGGACTTATACCTGTCCTATCTAAAGGATATGTACACATTTTAACATTTATGGAGGAAAGCTTACCTTGAACCTCCGTTGAAAAATCAGGTGCAAAGGCCCATACAGTTTCATGCTGCTTAGTAAGCTCTTTTAAAAGATCAAACCTGAAGTTTACTAACGATATACCAGTTGCACCGACCAACGCAAAACTAGACATACTATGCAACTAAAAGTTTTTGTAGATTTTCAATAATAAAATCTTGCTCAGCACGACTTAAGTAAGGATGCATCGGCAAACTTAAGACTCTCTTTGACAACATAACACTATTATCAAGCTCTCTATACCCTTCATGATATTTGGCATATGCACTTTGTTTATGTACAGGACGAGGATAATATATACCGCTAGGTACACCAACTTCTTTTAACATCGCCATAACATTAGCTCTATCTATATTCTCATCTAACAATAACGTATATTGTGCCCAACTAGAATGATGATTTTTAGCAACAAATGGCACGCTAGTGGTTGTGCTTAACTTTTCAGAGTAATAGTTTGCAACCTCATTTCTTAACTTAACCTCTTCTGAAAAAATGTTTAGTTTTTCAATTAAAATCGCTGCCTGAATAGTATCTAATCTAGCATTTAAGCCCAACCTCTTATTATCATACTTATCGCTGCCTTTACCGTGAACTCTAATAGAGCGCATAATTTCCGCTAACTCATCGTTATCGGTAAAAATACAACCTCCATCACCATAACATCCTAAAGGTTTTGCAGGGAAGAAACTTGTAGCAGTACAAATGCCAAATGTTCCCACTTGCTTACCATCTATACTTGCTCCCAAACTTTGGGCAGCATCAGATAATACCCACATGTTATGTTTTTCAGCGATCGCGTCTATTGCTTGATAATCTGCTGGTTGCCCAAATAAATCTACTGGAATAATGCCCTTAACAGATAATCCTTTCGATGTTGCTTCATCTATAGCACGAGCTATGTCCGCTACGCACATATTAAAAGTATCTTTAGTAACATCAACAAAAACAGGAATTGCTCCTAATAACGCAACTGTTTCGGCCGTTGCGGCAAAGGTGAAACTTGGTACTAGTATTCCGTCTCCAGCCTTTACTCCTAATGCCATTAACGCCATTGATAGTGCATCGGTACCACTTGAACAACTAATTGCATGTTTAGCACCAGTATATTGGGCAATATTATTTTCAAACTCTTTAACTTCTGGCCCCATGATATAGGTCCCATGGTCAAGAACCTTTGCAATAGCCGTGTCAATTTTATCTCTAATTTTTTCTTGCTGTTTGGCAAGATTGATAAAAGCAATATTTTTCATGATAAATCCTTTGTTACTCAGCTACGACCAATTCATCTTCTTTTTTCAAAATATATTTAACGCCATCTCGAGGACATACCAGTTCATCGGTTAAACGCTCACCACTTTTACTCATCCAACCTATTTGCCTCGCTGGATTACCAACAACTAGAGCATGTGGAGGAACATTTTTAGTTACAACAGCTCCTGCACCAATAAAGCAATACTCTCCAAGAGTAACTCCACAAACGATTGTTGCATTAGCGCCAATCGTCGTACCTTTTTTTACTAACGTTTTACGAAACTGATCTTTTCTTTCAACTTCGGCGCGAGGATTATTCACATTAGTAAAGACACAAGATGGGCCACAAAACACTCCATCTTCTAACTCAACACCACGGTAAAGGCTTACGTTATTTTGGATTTTACAATTATCTCCAACTTTAACATCAGGACCCATCATTACATTTTGACTGACCACACAATTCTTACCAATTGTTGTATTCTTTAATATATGTGAGAAGTGCCACACTTTCGTATTTGCACCGATACTAACTGCATCGTCGACATAAGAGCTCTCATGAACCATATATTCTGGATTATTTACATTTATCGTAATTTCTCTGTCTTTTTTATCAAGCAACGATTGGGATGCAGCTTTTAATACTTTCAATACTCTTAGCCCTTCATAGCCATCACTATATGGTGCTGTATTCGTTTCTATAGCACTGATAAAAGATAAACATTCTGCACGCAATGGCTCTTCATATTCTACATGAATATGCTCACCTTCTGCTTTTTTAGGAAGAGGCACTCCTTCCTGCCAATTGACCATGTGTGGATATAGTGTTAATTTTTCTGCCCACTCATTGCAGTCATTAAAAACCACCATACCGTTATCTCCCACGATCACAGCTTTCTGTTCTTTAAATGGATGCAGCCATGAGACAAAGATATGTGCCTTCAATCCTGATGGGAAAGAAATATTTGTTATCGTATTATCAGCTATGGTGTCATTTAAAAAATAACCACCAGTACTCTCAACGTGACTTGGCTCTTCTCCTGCTATAGACAAAATCATTGATAAATCATGTGGTGCAAAACTCCACAGAATATCTTCTTCTCTTCTTATCTTGCCCAAACTAAGCCTATTAGTATAAATGTATCTAACTCTACCTAAAACACCATCCGCAATCATTGATTTCAATTTTTTGAAAGATGGGTGGTACTGTAAAATATGACCGACCATTAAAATACGATTTAATTTTTTAGCAATTTTACATAGCTCACTTGCATGTTCCACATGCAACGATAGTGGTTTTTCAACAAAAACATGCTTACCGGCAATCAATGCTTTTTTAGCAAGCTCATAATGCATAATTGCAGGAGCAGCAATTACCATCCCCTGAATTTTTTTATCATCTAAAACTTCTTCAAAACTTAGAATCGGCACATTATATTTTTCAGACAACGGCTGAGCATTTTCTCTATTGTTATCGCAAATAGCTCCAAGATTTCCTATCTCACTAAAAACCCGAACAAGGTTCTTTCCCCAATAACCCGTACCAACTACCGCAACACTAATATTAACCATACCAAACACCCGCAATGTAAGTTTTCAAACATAAAAAATTACTAACCAATTTTCTCCGCCGAGTATACCATAGCAATAGATTATCTACGTCTCCGCCACAACTAAAACTACCAAATTTCATCAGCCTATGGCATAAAGCAATATTATTTCGTATTATCTTAAATAATATTCAAACTCATTGGCGCTATATGTGTGGTATCACAGGATATTGGGACTTTAACCATAAGCTATCATCAGATGCAGCTATGGATAGTATCGAAAATATGACAGCATCCTTGAGGCATCGAGGCCCGAATGGCCATGGCCTCTGGCATGATATAACCAGTAGTATATATTTCGGTCATCGCCGCCTCGCCATATATGACCTTTCCATCAATGCAAAGCAACCCATGACCTCCCCATCAACAAGATACACAATGGTCTTCAATGGTTCTATTTATAACCACAAAGAGCTACGTAAAGCCCTAAATGATGAAGTAAATGTTATCTGGAAAAGCACATCTGACACTGAAGTTATACTAGTTGGATTTGAGCATTGGGGAATTGAAAAAACATTAAATAAATTAGTCGGTATGTTTGCTATTGCGTTATGGGACCAGCACGATAAGAAGTGTTATTTGATAAAAGATCGTCTTGGTGAAAAGCCTTTATATTATGGCATAATTGATAATATTTTGGTATTTGGCTCAGAGCTGAAATCCATTAAATCTTTATCTGGTATAAATCTTAAAATTTCACACACATCTTGTGCTTATCAATTAAAATATAGTTATATCCCCGCACCTCTATCAATTTATGAAAACATCAACAAACTAGAGCCTGGTAAAATAGCTATTATTGATAAAGATAAAAACATTAATATCAAGCAATATTGGAGTCTTGATAAGGCCATGCAACAATCAAAACCTCCTATATCAGAGGCTAATGCACTGAATGAATTTAGAGATTTATTTGGTCAAATTATTGATAACCAGGTACAAGCAGATGTACCAGTTGGTGCATTTTTATCTGGCGGCACAGACTCGACCACTGTTGTAAGTTTTTTAAAAGAAAAGCATAAATCTGTACATACCTTTTCTATTGGCATTGCCAATAGCTCTTACAATGAAGCTAACAACGCTAAAAATATCGCAACCCAATTAGGCACCTCACACCACGAGCTATATGTAAGCGAACAAGATGCTCTAGACATCATCCCATCACTGCCCAATATGTATGATGAGCCATTCTCTGATTCATCGCAAATCCCAACAGCACTAGTTGCTAAAATGGCGAAAAAACATGTCTCGGTAGCATTGTCTGGGGATGGTGCTGATGAACTATTTGCTGGTTACAATCGTCATTTATTATTACCATCTTTAGCTAAGTCATCGCCAAAAAGACAGCTAGTAAAGAATATTGTTAGCAATGCATTACTAGCAATGCCTACAACATTTTTTGATACAGCTTACAAACCGTTGCACTACATAGATTCAAGCAGATTCAATCATCAAGGAGTTGGTGATAAAGCACACAAAATGGCACATTTATTAAAATGTACAGATATGCAATCTATGTACGAATATACAATATCACATTGGCAGCAACCTCCAATACATTCTATAAATGATAAACTACAACAACCTATTCAAACTCAAATGACAGGTGATCATTTAGACTTTATGCTATCTAATGACACTCTAGGTTATCTCCCAGGAGATATTTTAACAAAAGTAGATAGAGCCTCTATGTATTTTGCATTAGAAACCAGAGTGCCTTTTTTAGATCATCGTTTAGTTGATTTTGCTTGGCGACTGCCACACTCATTAAAAATTAATAATGGCACCAGCAAATATCTACTGAAAAAGCATCTTGAAGATTACATAGACAAAAAACATATCTATCAACCTAAAAAAGGCTTTGGCATCCCTATAGACAAATGGCTTAATGGAACATTAAAAGAATGGGCTGAAAGTTTACTTTCAAAACAAACCCTTGATCAATACCCCTTCTTAAATGCCCAGGCCCTGCAAAATATGTGGACAAAATATAAGAAAAAACATGGTAATACACAGTATCTTATTTGGGATGCTTTAATGCTTATTTCCTGGCTCAACTCCAATCGTTAGCAAGATAACACAGTTGCCTATGTTTTAGTTTTCTGCCAAAATAACATGCAAAGTTAAAGGACTTACAACATATGAGAAGAGCCATTGTCTTCATACACGATATCCTAATTTCGCCAATTGCTTGGCTATTAGCTTACTGGCTTCGCTTTAACTTTGAAACTATCCCCTCATGGGCACACGACCAAGCAATCTCATTACTTGGGTACGTCCTTATAGCCCAAATTATAACAGTTACAGCAAATAACACATACAGGACCATATGGCGCTTCACCTCATTAAATGAACTTATAAGAATCGCTAAGGCATCTGTTTGGTCTGTATCTATTTTACTTGCTATTCTCTTCCTGACGCGCAACCTTAACCCAATTCCACGCTCCATTATTCCTTGCTATGCCATCCTGATCATGTGCGGACTTTCCTTTACCAGGGTTGTACGTAGGTATTGGCAAGATAGAATTATAAATGCCAAAGCAATTACTACTAAAAACAAAGAACCAGCCCTCATTGTTGGAGCTGGGAATGCTGGAGAAGCCCTTGCCAGAGATTTACAAAAAGACCTAAACAGTAAATTCTATCCTATCGGTTTTATTGATGACACTCACAGCAAGATCAATAGAGAAATTCACGGTGTCAGAGTGCTTGGCACAGTTAAACAAATACCAAATCTTGTGAGAAAATATCAAGCCAAACAAATAATAGTTGCTATTCCTTCTGCCACAGATGCACAAATGAAAGCCATACTAGATTATTGTAAAATGTCTGGAACATCTGTATCTAAACTGCCCAAACTTATTGACTTAGTATCTGGAAAAGTCACAGCTGATGCCTTAAAAAAAGTATCATTAGAAGAGCTACTTGGCAGAGAAACATTTAATTTAGACTGGGGAAGTATTAAGTCAGAAATACAAAATAAAACAGTTCTTATAACTGGAGCTGGTGGATCAATAGGCTCTGAGGTCTGCAAACAAATTTCTAAACTATCTCCACAAAAAATCATCGCTGTTGACTCTTGTGAATATAACCTTTTTCGCCTAGAGCAAACCTTAGCAGTCAATAATAATGTTAATCTAACGTTGAAATTAATTGATATTAAAGACACTATTGCCATAAAGCACACATTCACACAATACAAGCCAGAAATAGTTTTTCATGCGGCAGCTTATAAACACGTCCCAATGCTACAAGAACAGCTTAGAGAAGCCACTTGTAATAATATTATTGGCACATATAATGTTGCAAAAACATCCCTTGAAAACGATGTTGAAAAATTTGTTCTCGTCTCAACAGATAAAGCCGTAGCACCTAATAACATCATGGGGCAAACCAAAAGAGCTGCTGAAATCTTATGTCAATATTTCAACCAACAGAATACTACTAAATTTATTACTGTTAGATTTGGCAACGTTTTAGGCTCAGCAGGAAGTGTGATCCCAACATTTAAAGAGCAGATTGAAAGAGGTGGGCCGGTTACTGTGACTCACCCAGATACCACAAGATTCTTCATGACCATCCCTGAAGCATCTAAACTTATACTACAAGCCTTTACACTAGGTACTGGCGGTGAAATATTTGTATTGGATATGGGTAGCCCTATTAAAATACAGTCTCTTGCTGAGCAAATGATTGTACTGTCTGGAAAAACTTTAGATGATATCCCTATCGTATTCACAGGATTACGGCCAGGAGAAAAATTAAATGAAGATCTATTTTATCACCACGAAGCACTATTACACACTAAACACCAACAAATACATATAGCAACCAGTAAAACATCTCTTCCACCAAAAGCAATTTTTGAAGATTTGTTAATTAAACTAGAAACCGCATGTAACAATTATGACATTCCAGAGATAAAGAAACATCTTGATTTTATCTTAATTGAGCATCACGACACACAGGACAGAAACAACTGTATTTCAGCACTTTAACTACAGATATTTACAATAGAGCAGCCAAGACATCCATTCTGTTTTTATAGGTATGCCGTTCAACTATATAGTCATACGTATCGTCAACCATATTTTTAACAAATGATGTATTATTACAGCAATCAAAAACTTCATCCCAATTAGATAAATCTTTATTGATTGGGATATAATGCTTATATGGTAGTAAAATCCCATTATAACTGCCTTCTAAAAGCACTTGAGCAGTCTTTGTACCAATAGCATCAAAGTGTCTTGAAGATATACACTTACCAGAAAATGGACTTACGGGACGATTAACAAAAAATTTATTATAAACGCTAAGTTCTAAAGCCTCATCATCAATGCCAAGCTCATCATCAAAAGAAACATTAAAAATTTTCAATATTTTGCGAATATTTTTTTTCAATGTAAAGGGCATAATATTTGCCAAATGTCTCAAAATAGTGATATTTGATGATATCATTACTTTTTTTGTACTACCATGAACAAAAGAGTAGATGTCTTTCACTAAGTCATCATTAGGTGAGATATAGTCAGTACCAGCAGGTGTTGATATAGTGAATTTAGAATTTTGTAGAAACATTGTCCAATCTTCTTTGGTTAATCTATTAGTAAATGATACATCAACATTGTAACCTTTACTTTTTGCTTTGCTACAAGCTACAGATACCACTCTATTTCTATCGTTATCCCCTAAATATATCGGATAACGAAAGGTCCGCACGCCAAAATCTAGACCTCGATCAATAAATTTATTGTCACCAGGTGTGTATAAACTCGGGTTTACTGCATGCGGCATTGCAATTACTTTTGCTGTGCCAACACTTGCATATAACCACTCACTCGTTTTAAGTGGCAACTGTGTGGCGATTAAATCTGCCTCTATTTTTTTTAAAACTGCAATTTTATCTGATAATGGATTGTTTGGCATATTATATTCATTACCAACAAAAGAAATTAACTTACCTTTTCTTTGTAACAAATACGGTATTATTCCTTCTAAATAAAGCAGTGTATCCGCACAACAAGCATGTAAAAGTACAATTAAATCAAAATTTATAATATTGTCTTTAATATAAGCAATATCGATACGCTTATTAATACTTTTAATTGTTATTGGCTGGAAATAACTGCTTTCAACAAAAGCCCTTTCCCAGTCATTATAATATGAGGCTCTAGAGGTTGTGTTTAGATTAAGAACTAGTGTACGCATTAGGCTTCACCATACTACTAACATCATTTTCTTTGCCTGGTGCAATAGAAAAATGCTGGCAAATTATTTGTGCTATTTCATAAGCTGACTGCCCCTGCCCATATGTAGCAATCTCACTCTGCTTAGAAACAAAGTCTTGTGTACGCCAAAGTCGATTCCATCCAGCACCAATAGTTTCTAACCACTCAGTTTCATCTCTAAGGGTAATACATGGCACACGGTTAAAATACGCCTCTTTTTGCATGCCACCTGAATCTGTTAGCAAAAAATTAGCATGCTTCAATAGATTCTGCATCCCAATGTAACCTAAGGGCTCTATAAACATACAATTTTCAATCGAAACATCATACTCATCGAATTTATTTTTTGTTCTAGGGTGTACCGGGAAAATAACTGGTAAATCATGCTTTTGTGCGAAAGATTCTATGTATTTAATCAATTCTAAAAGCTTTGTCTTATCATCAACATTAGCAGGTCGATGCATCGTCAGAAGGATATACTCTTTAAAACCAAATTTTTTTTCTATACAACTATTGCTGGCATCCAAAAATTTCTGAACCATTCTATTGGTATCGTACATTAGGTCACCAACAATATGAATGTTTTTTGTAATACCTTCATTATTAAGATTTTCTACTGATAAATTAGTTGGGCAAAACAAAAGATCACTTACATGATCCGTTAGTACCCGATTAATTTCTTCTGGCATAGTACGATTAAAAGATCTAAGTCCAGCCTCCACATGAATAACTGGTACGTCTATTTTAGCTGCGGCTAATGCTCCAGCCAAGGTAGAGTTTGTATCCCCATAAACTAAAACTGCATCAGCAGACTCATCTTCTAATATTTTCTCAATTGCCGCTAACATTGTTGCTGTCATCTGTGCATGGCTACCGCCATGTATATCTAGCTGATAATGTGGCTTTGGTATATTTAATTCCTCAAAAAATATATCAGACATATTTTCATCAAAGTGCTGTCCGGTGTGTACAACAATTTCTTGTATGTTTTTATACTTTAGAAGCTCTTGTGTCATAGGAGCCGCCTTTATGAACTGTGGTCTTGCCCCTACTATCGATACACATTTAAACATTATATGTTAACTCTATCCGTAAATTATAAATATTTTGTAAGTTCTGGCATATAGTAAACATGATTTTGCATAATTCTTTTAATATTAACCATGTTTTCCTTAGTCCATGCCACTGTTTTCTCAAGTCCAACTTTTAATGGCACTTGTGCTTGAAAATCTAACTCTTGTCTTGCTTTTTCAGTACTACCATAACGCTTACCTGAACGATCCCACTCACGCGCTGACTTCATGTCTATACCTGCTTTATTAGCAGTTAATTCATTCATAGTTTCAGCAAGAGTTAAAATACTAGTTTCATCTCCTGATGCAAGATTGTATGCTTCTCCAGCCTTTCCTCTTAACGCACAGGCTATTAAACCAGCAACAATATCATCAACATAAATGAAATCCCTGGTTGCAACTCCACCCTTTTCAACAGGCAAAGCCTCTCCATGCAATGATTTCCACAAAAATGTTGGCGTTACATTTCTCCAAACTGTAGCAGGTCCCTTACGCCAAAGACCAGCTCCTAAAATTTCTCTTGGCCCATAGACATTCTGAAATCTTGCTTTTACCAATGGGAAATTATGGCGCATAAAATAATAGTTACCATGGAACTCACCAATAATTTTAGATATCTGATACGGGCTATCTAGATATAAGGATACAGGATCTTCTTCAGTTGTCGCCGCAGCATCATCAAATGTTTTTTGTGCTACAGTGCATCCTGCTGATGAATACACAAATTTTTCTAGCTTTTTGACACCTTTAAAGTGTTCAGCCAACTTCAACATAGGCAAAGTATTATTATCATGATCCGCAATAGGATCTAGCATGCTAGATTGATTGCCATGATAAGTGGCTAGATGAAAAACATAGTCATAGTCAACACCGACAGAACTCAATATCCTATCATCTGCAGCAGAGCCGTGAGTAAAATGTAATCTTTCATCAACAGGCACATTCGAAATATCTGCAGACATTAAATTATCTACAACTTCAACATGAGACACATCATTTTTCAAAAGATTTAAACATAGATTAGAGCCAACAAAACCAGCCCCACCTACAACAAGTACTCTTTTATTTTTCAAACTAGCCATTTAGTCATTCCTTTATATTATACAGTTTCAGCACTTTTCTCTTCTTGCTTTAGATGCGTAAAAGTCTCTGCTATGCCATGTTTTTGATAATATTCTATAGTCGCTTTAACACCTTTTTTCAAAGATACTTCAGGTTTCCAATCGAAATCTTTATTAGTTCTAGATGGATCTAACAATATTGAAAAAACATCATCAGGCATTCTTGCACGAACATCAACATCAACATCAACACCTAGTGTTGCAATAGTCTCGTCAAATAATTCTTTAATTGCATAATCACCACCTGAAGATAGATGATATGCACCCTGACCTTTACCATCAATAGATTTGATAATACAATTAACCATATCATCAATATAAACAAAATCTCTGCGTGTTTCAGTAACAAAACATCCTTTATCTTCGGTGATCCGTTTGAAGAATGTTGGTAATGGACCACTAATATTTCTAGGACCATATGCATTTGCTAGTCTGAAAGTAACATAATCTAGTCCGGATAGTTCAACATAAAACTCAGCTGCCGTTTTTGATATGGCATAGCTAGAACCACCAGGTAAAATAGGATGGTTTAAGGTAACAGGCTGCTCTTGTGGTTTTAGGCCATAGCAAAGAGCTGTTTGAAAATAAATAACTCTTGAAACATTATTATTTTTGCAAGACTTTACAACATTAGCAGTACCAGCAACATTAGTTAAAGAATCTTCTTCCCAGTTTTCAGGATCTTTATAAGATGCAGCTGTATGCACAACTACTTCAGGTTTAAATGAGGATATTAACTCTTCAACTACATGAGCATTGGCAATCGAGTCCTCCACGATGCGTAAATTTTTATGCTCTACAAGATTATCTCTCCTGCCTGTTGAAAAATTATCAATAACTAAAACTTCATCGCCTCGCGCAAGCAAGACATCTGCAATGTGTGAGCCAACAAACCCAGCACCACCGGTAATAAAAACTTTCATAAAACTCACCTATATTTAGTTAGAAAACAAAAAAAATAATAAACTGTCACTAGTCTACATTTTTCTACATTAAATTAATACAATAGTTCCAGCTAAACACAAAAGTTAGTTTGGTAAATATGTAAATGTCAATACGACTCTCAGCTGGGTAAATAAAATGATTCCTTCTATTGAATGATACTATCTGTCTGTAATAACATGAAGGCCGGAAGAGGATTGGAGACAGTAGCATATGCATCTAAATAACAAACCAAACATAGCCGTTATTGGTTTAGGCTACGTTGGCCTGCCTCTGGCTATTGAGTTTGCAAAGCATTTCTCAGTAATTGGTTATGATATCTCACCAGATAGAATCTCCCAGCTCTCTTCAGGAATTGATAGCACAGATGAGGTTAGTAAACATAACCTAGAAAGTTCCACCATCCAATACACAAATTCTCTAGAGGCAATATCTTCCTGCAATATGTATGTAGTATCCGTACCGACCCCTATTGATAAGCAGAAACAACCTGACTTAAGACCATTACTATCTGTGTCTAAAGATATTGCCGCCATCCTCTCAAAAGGTGATTTGGTTGTTTATGAATCAACAGTATATCCAGGAACAACAGAGGATGAATGTGTTCCTATTTTAGAGTCACTATCAAATTTAGAATTTAATAAGGATTTTTTTGTTGGTTACAGTCCAGAACGAGCCAATCCTGGAGATAAGAATCATCAACTCAATCACATTATTAAAGTTGTCTCTGGATCCACTCCTGAGGTAGCCACATATGTTCAAAATATCTATAATAAAGTTGTAGCATCTGGCACACATAAAACATCTAGCATTAAAGTAGCTGAAGCAGCAAAAATTATTGAAAATACTCAAAGAGACATTAATATTGCCTTGATGAATGAATTATCAATTATCTTCAATAAATTAGGCATTGATTCAATGGAGGTAATAGAAGCCGCTGCCACTAAATGGAATTTTAATAAATACTTTCCTGGGTTGGTTGGCGGTCACTGTATTGGTGTTGATCCATACTATCTTACTCACAAAGCCCAAGCTGTTGGTTACCACCCTGAGATTATATTAGCTGGCCGACGGCTAAATGACTCTATGGGAAACTATGTAGCTGAGCGTACGATAAAGTTAATGGCTAACAATAACATCAACGTAGTTAATGCAAAAATTTTAGTACTAGGTTTAACTTTCAAAGAAAACTGTCCAGATTTAAGAAATACCAAGGTAATGGATATAATTACTTCTTTAAAAGAATTTAATACTATTGTCGATGTCTATGATCCTGTTGCGGCTCCAGAAAAGGCTCTGGAATATTATAATGTTGAGCTTATTTCCAATATTCCAAATAATTTTTATGATGCCATTGTTTTTACGGTGCCACATAATGAAATTATGGAGCTTGGCGCTAATAAAATACGTGCGGCATTAAAACCTAATGGCATCCTTTATGACGTGAAATCAGCGTTGCCAGTAACAATGTCTAATGAGAGGCTATAAAGTTTGGAAAACTTAAAACAAAATAAAGTATTAGTTACTGGTGCTGCAGGTTTTATTGGTTCAGCGCTATGTGAAAAATTAATATCTAGCAATATCTCATGCATCGGCATAGATAACTTTAGCGACTCTTACTCCTCACAACTCAAGCGTGACCGCTTAGAAAATATTTTCGCTAATAATAACGCCAACCTTTTTAGCTTCCAAGAACTAGACATCTGCAATAAAGATGGAATTTTATCATTATTTGAAAAAGAAAAGCCTGATTATGTAGTTAATCTTGCAGCCCAAGCCGGGGTGAGAAGATCTATTGAAAATCCATATCCATATATTGAAACTAACATAATGGGCTTTACCAGTATGCTAGAAGCCTGCAGACACTTCCCGGTAAAACATTGTGTTTATGCCTCATCAAGCTCCGTGTATGGTGCAAACACTAAAATGCCATTCAATCCTGAAGAACCAGCTGATCATCCTTTAAGTATTTATGCAGCAACTAAAAGAGCAAATGAGCTTATTGCTCACTCATACAGCTCTTTGTTTAATATTCCAAGCACAGGATTGAGATTTTTCACAGTATATGGCCCCTGGGGACGTCCTGATATGGCTTTATACCTATTTGCTGATGCTATTGTAAATAACCGACCCATTCAACTATTTAATAATGGTCAACATGAAAGAGACTTCACTTACGTTGGCGATATTGTTGCAGGCATCCTGAAAGTATTGTTTGCGCCGTCATCTACAGATGAGAAGTGGGATAGTGATAATCCAGATTGTGATACAAGCAAAGCTCCGTGGAAAATATATAATATCGGTAATAGTCGCCCCATAAAGTTACTAGACTATGTTGAAGCCTTAGAGCATCACCTAGATAAAAAGGCAATTAAAGAATACCTCCCTCTGCAGCCTGGCGATGTACCATCGACGTGGGCTGATGTCTCAAAACTTACCAAGGAACATAACTACTCACCTAAAACTAGCATTATTGAGGGTGTCGGTAAATTTGTTGATTGGTATAAAGAATATTATAAACTGTAGATATGAATGCATTACCTATAAATACAGCATCCAAAACAACCATCACGAGCCAGAAAACTCTGTTTTCAACAGGATGCCTTCTAATTATTTTTGTACCTGTCTCAACGGCCATATCCAATTACTTAATAGCTATATATTTAATAATCTATGCTTTAACTATCCA
>Ga0066611_10000922_pt1 | contig 16871 bp, 17 predicted proteins | sample SaaInlV_DNA_200m_FD_60376 | JGI IMG/M metagenome (GOLD analysis project Ga0066611, IMG submission 60376) | Marine microbial communities from expanding oxygen minimum zones in the Saanich Inlet - SI075_LV_DNA_200m | ecosystem: Environmental > Aquatic > Marine > Unclassified | place: British... | reverse complement strand
CCTTACCTTATGCTGATACGGTTGATCAAGTCGAAGCTTTATTGCCTTGGAATATTAAAAAACCTGATACTTCTAAATAGGGGGAGTACGTGCTTCAATAAGCGCTTACTTTACGGCTAGCTTACCGATTACAATAAATGAGTATTCATCTCAGGTGGTGGTTAGTGCATCTAAAGGTAGAATTAAATAGGGAGTTGTTATAAATTCACTTAATCTAAATAATTATACTAAGATAATGATGGCTTTATTATTATTTTGGTATAGTTGACTTTGGGTGCGTCCTCATCATAAGGAGATTTTAATCCTATGACGAATAACCTGGAAACAATACCTATGTGCTGGGAGAACAAACCAAAGCAACGATATTACAGAGTAATTATCCAGCAAAATTTATTTGGAGTCTGGTTACTGTTGTGTATTTGGGGAGGAGTCCAGAGAAAATGAGGGTGGGAAAAAACAATAATTGATGATTTAAACCAGAGAATAGACATCTTAAAAACCATTTTAACGTATTGGGAAAAACGCAGGTACAACATAGTAAGTACGACTCAAAGTAGCGGTTAAATAATGGCCAAACTAACATAAGGCCATGAAAATTAATTGATATTAAGTTTTGTTGGATAGATATGCACAGGCTTGTCCACGATTTTTGTGGATAACTTAATAAAGAGAGGAGAACACAATGATGGAGTTCATACTAAGTTTAAACGAATTCACAGTGTCTGCACTTACTATTATGTTGCTGACATTATTAACGGCGACCTATAGGCTAAATATACGTCTGGCGCAGTACGCTATTGTTGGGAAGAAATGGGAAGTTACCGATAAAATCAACAAACTGGGTAAGCGCATGGTGATGTTTGGCGGGTTAGCGACCTTGCCACTGGTGGTTATATTAATTTTAACAATCAAAAGTTCAAGTATTGAATCAGAAATATTTAGAAATATAGGAATTGTTTGCACCTTTGCCTGGTTTGCAGGATGCTTTTCTTTAATAGCATCCATACCCGTGTTAATAATGGCGTTAGTAGGACGTGTATACCTTTCTGATTTGTCGATGGTCACAGTTCTATTGGCTTTTTTTAAAACCATAAAGAACAAGTTGCAACCTCATTGGCGCATAATTGTCCTATCGGTTTCTGCAATGATACTGCTTGTTGTTATATGGCCTTTAATACAGGGGCTATTATATATTGGGGCGGTGTTGCTTTTAGGGAGAATCGGGGCACTTGATGGACATGGTAATAATGACAATAATGACAATAATGAATGGAATTATATTAATGATGATGACGATTATCTTGATATCAATAACAAAACAGATGAGGAAAATTACCAACACGAAGTTGACCTTGGTTTTCATTAATTAATATTTCAACATTTAATAGAAATGGTGAATATAGCCTATTTCAGCTTTCTTACTCCTCCTTTTACGGCAGAAATACCTAGACTCCCCCCCTTTTCACCGGCAGATGCAGATGGTTTACTTAAATCACTCCCTGCATTTGATATAGCAGTCCCAACCCTGTGCCCAGCCCAAGCTAAAGCACTAGTCCAAAACATTGGCATAACGATATACATCGTTGCTGTCGTAAAGTTAATGACCATTTCTGCTAAAGTTGGCAGACCAAACACCTGATACCAGGCTTCGGGATTAAGTGCTGTTAAAAGATTGTTGTCTAACCAGTGTGAAATAGCCCAAAGCACCGTCCAGAACTTAATAGAGAAAATAACAATGGACATAAAAATCATAGTGCCTATTCGGTACGACGAGAATACAAGAATAAAGGGAAGAAAAAGATACACCATCATTAAAATCATGGCCTGAATAACAGGGGCCGCCATTTTAACGAGGTACATTTTCGGATAAAAAGTCCCCGACTCTAGTAATGCACCAACAGACGCGGCGGTGACATTAGCAAGACCGGAGAGAGTAGCCTCGTTATATTCATTTAATCTTTTAAGTCCTTTAAATTGATATTCGTCATTTTGGATTAATGTCCTTAGCGCCACATTTTCTGCTCCTGTTGTATCAATTTTTGCAGGATTTCCTGTAGCTGTAGCTATATCATTAGCAATTTTTGTAACCCCGGATACAAAATCATTCCAAACACCTGCGTCAATTTCCCCTTTGAGAGAATCACGTAAGCCACTACCTGATGTCCCACCTGAACCAGTCCACCACTGTTTGCATGTAGGCTTTCCGTTGACAGGTGGCGTTGGAGTAATCGCCGGATCATATTCTTTATCACGAGTTGCGTCAAAGGCAAATCCTGGTACTGCTTTTTGTGATCTTTTATTGCCATATAGATTATCAACCAGGTACTTAGAACCCACCCAGTTAATATCATCGGTATCAAGGGCAGGGGGGTAACTTAGGTTGTTATTGTAATAATTTGCCATTGCAGGCGCATAGCAGTCATTAAAAAAATCCTGGACTTGTCGCCTTGTTTGAGGATCTTTAACACGGGCGTTTTTCAGTGAATATTTAAGAAAGCGTAAGTCAGCATCACAGGGTATTTTTAGGATAATCGCATTATTGACACCACCGGAAAGAGCCAGAACGCCATACCACCACAACGGCACCTTCGCTGTTCCGCCGCCCAATTTTGTTGCCGTGAATGATGAATCAAACGCGGTTGCAGTTGATCCTCCCTTAACTGAAGTCGTGCTACATGCCTTGGTATAACTTAGCCCGGTAAAATTTATAGTCATCAGTGGTTGTGCAGACAAGACGATGACCGTCAACATACTGATCATAGCTATCTCAATACGCCTCAGAGAAGTTCCCGCCGCATCTTTTGTTTCCTGACTCTCAATGGGTTCGGCAATATTCCTCAAAAACATACCGATAAACGGGAGATAGGCCAGTCCCGTTTCTTTCATTATTACCCAGATTTGATCAAACATATACCAGCCAAAGATAGCCAGATAGAGTTCAAGATAGGAAGAAACACTCATAGTAATCTGTGATTTTAGTTAATAAATAAGGAGAAAAAATCAGCCAGTACATCCTGAATAAGCAATGCCTCTATCACCAGCAACCATAAGGCAAGCCGCCATCGATAGTTAAGATAGAATGTTTTTTTAGCAGCACTCAAATGCATCCAGTTGCTAAGTTGCTCGATCCAGTAATTCCAGCCAGCAACAATAGTGATAAACATAAACAGTCGCCATAATGCAAAAACAGTTCCTGCTGAACTCACTTTCTGTACAAGTACGTCGTACCCAAAAATATAACTGACTAAAAAAACAAAGAGGGTGATCATAAATACACCCACCGCAAAAACAGTCATCATAAATTTCAGTGCGATATTTTTTTTCGTTTTTAAATGCTCGTTGGTGTCCATAATATATACTCAGGCTTACATACTTATTTAGTTAGCTGATCCTTCTTTAATCAGGCTTTTATCAAATGGATTGGCTCGCATGTCCTCACGCCCCTGTCGATCACGCTGTTCCTTTATAGATAAAATAACACCTGCCGTTTTTGACGAAAGTTCAGTTCTAATGCGTTTCTCATATAAAACATTTTCAATTTCCTGATCAAGTACCGCAACAGCATCTTTACCCAGTGCTACCGCAGGTGGAGTCTTGGACACATTGGGTTCACGCAAACCTGTTAGCAGCATACGCCGTGCAAAAAGTGATTTTTCCAGCACTCGTGACATGGCTACCTCAGATGATAATTTGCTGATAGCAATAGATTGCTCACTAGGGTCTAGCTCACGTATCGCCTGAATAACATCATAATTGACCAGAACATCCTCGCTTGATACAGAGACAACATTACTTAATGAAGCGTCCATAGTGCCATCAACAATTTTTGTCAGGTCGGTACTTATAGTGGTGACTTCTGTTTGTATTTTAGGTGTCAAACCGTGGCCAGGGATTGTTTCTGTTGCATGATTATCACTGGTTCTAATATGAGAGTCACCTAAAACATCCACAACCCATTGCGATGCGTTGGTTGGTGTAGACCAGACTTCACGTAATCGAGTCGGGTTTGTGGGTGCTGAGCTAGCGTTAGCATTTCTGTTCAGGGTCAGGTTATATCCAGCCTTAACAATGTCATGGGTAACCTGGATAACGGGCTGTGATGCCCCGCCTGCACGAACACCTTCCAGCCAGGGAATACCGTTGTCACCGTTGTTTGTTTCAACCGTTGCTTTGGCTTCTGTCACATCGACACTAGAGCTGCCGTAAGAACCCGTACCCATTTGCGCTTTCCAGTCCAGCGCTTTAGATAAATCTGTCCAGCCTGAGTAAGGGTTTTTCCCGGCTCGAATATCAGACTCCATTTGCTCACAGGTTTTATTTGCAATATTAAGCTGTGCCTCAGCCCGTAACTTCCCATTCTGGAAAAGATCATAAAGACCGGGATTCATTCTCTGTAAAATCAGTGCTGGCAGACTTCCGATAGAAGCGTTTACCGCTGAAAGCGCACCATTGACCAGATCATCAGGAATATCTTTAAATCCGTTAAGTAAATTTCTAATAGCGAGTGTTGGATTAAACTTACCGCAACTGAAGCCTAAACCATAATCTGCCGAGCCACCTATTTTAAGGTTGATAACACCTGCATTTAAGGGGGCAGAAATAGATCGTGCTCCACCGATTTTATAATAAAACTGACTATTATTAGCGTTTGCAGAAGGTGCTGCATTTGCTGTATTTACAATGCTCATCAGCAGTAAAATAAGACATGTTTTTTGATCTATTTTTTTTAGCATAACAATATACGATTAACTTGGGTACTTCATAAAATCGATGTAAATTAAAAATCCTGCTTCAACTTCACAACATGTATAAGGCCGCCATAGGATATAAATATAATCACCATTATCATCAACCGCTTCATCACTATCTTTCTCACCAAAAATATCGCACTGTATCTTAAAATCAGGCGATATTCTTTCCCACCAGCCCTCATCAAATTTGTTTTCTATCAGCTCCCCGGGTGCCCAGGTAAACATCTCATCTTCAATGAAGATTTTCATTTGTGATGCAAGGTCGTCGTCATAAATATGCGGTTCACTTTCTCGGGTGATAATGTCACCCACTCGCTGAGCAATAATACCGGCTGTTCTAGGGTCTGATTGCTGTATCACCCATCCTGAGCGAGGGTACAAGGCTCCCCAGTTATCGTCATCACCTTCTATTTCACGTTCACCAGTTGTAAATGATGCCGAATCAAGTGAATCCAGGCCAACCCACTTCCATGAAGGAATGTCCAATTCAGATGTAAAATAGATGGTTGTATCGGCTTGTGTAGGGCAATATATTTCCCCCGACAAGGGATTCCCAACCGCCAAAGCCTCCTTAAACATTAAGTCTTTATGCCCATGTTCGTTATCATCAATCTCTGGCCCTTCCGAAGGGTAGACCGGGTTATCTTGTGATGCAAAAGTACCTTCGCGGTTAACATAAACAATCACATCTGGATTAAAGTGTCCTATCTTGATGGTTGTTTCTATATTGAGAGGATAAGGCCATATCCAGATACAAATACCCACAATCCTTGGGTATAGACAAAAGCCAGCCGCATAAAGAGGCTGATTAGCTAACAACAATATTGCCAGCAGCATTGCTCTTTTTATGATGCCTTGCCTGGTGTTCATTTAGTCCTGCTCTTGTTATTCCATTGATTGTAAATATCAACTGCAGTTGGTAGGTGTGTAACACCATAGATGACAGATTGCCCGTGATTAAAAAGTATGGCAGGAAAACGTGATACGCCATGTTGCATACTTAAACTTGCTCCTTGATAGGCGGCTATAAATTTCTGCTTTAGCTCATTTTTATCCATGCTGTTAAAGCGTTGCATGATAATGGCTTTGTTTTGTTCCAGACTCGCGTTATGAGACAGACTTTTTTTAAACCCATCAATCAATCGCGCAGGATCATCAAGATTAAATACATTTACATCGACACCGCTCAAAATAAGGTTCTGAACACCGGTAATCATATATTCATCGTTGTGAATGACATCAATCGTATAACTACCCGCAATTGACTGAGAGCAGATAAACATTGATAAGATAAAGAGGATGCCAGAGCTACATCTACAAGTGACACCCATATTACGCCTCTCTTTTTTTAGTGATTTCTGCTGCAACTATTTCTACAGCCTCTATCTCTGTACAGCCATGTTCCGCCATTAGCTCATAACGGTGTGACTTCTCGTCTTTTTCTGTCATAGCCAGGGCAAGAGCAAGGGGAGGCGGGACATTACGGAATAGCATTTTCATTTCATCGGTTAAAATGACTCCTTCAGTATATTGTCCAGGTGATTTACGAGCCGCTAATAGCATTCTTTTCTCTTCGTCAGACAAATCCTTAAAACGTGCAATTTGATCCACTTCCTCTTTGGGCATCACCAGACACATCCACCACTCCAGCATATTAAGCATTTTCTTACTGGCATCTGGAAAATCCTCAAGGTTTTGGGTTGCAATCCAGAACCAGGCTCCTAGTTTTCGCCACATTTTCACAATTTTGATCACGTAGGGCGCTAATAATGGATTGGTGGTGATAATATGGCCCTCATCAGTAATAACGATAGTAGGGCGGTTATCATTTTGGTTGCGTTCAACTAGATCATGAATATGATTCATTAAACCAATATAGGCGACCGTTAATTGATCCTCATAACCCTCCCTGGCTAAAATACCCATGTCAGTAATGGTGACATCCACATCAGGCCAGCGTATTCCAGGTCGATTAAAAAAGTGCCCCGCCAAACCATCGCAGAAAAGACTCATACCGTCTGCCATTTCATGTGCCCGTTCAGTTCTTTTTTCAGGTAAATCTTTAAGGTTGCGGAATGCTGCGACGACATCTTCTGTTAAGACCTGATCTCTACCCACATCAAATACAGTTTTTGCTGCCAATAAAATAGCCTTGCGTATCACAAGTCGATCAGAACGCGTCATTCGATCATCTTCGCGTTTGTCGCCCCCCGTAATCATAATGCGTGCGGCAATCTCCATTTCACCTAATAAATCCCGTGCCGCATCCTCATCATCATCCGAATCAACATCTTTCTCAGCTATATCATCCAATGAATCTATCGTTTTTTTTGTTTTTTCTTTATAGCCTTTCAGAAGCTTTATAGCCTCTCCAAACGGCGGGAGACTGACATCTGTGTTCGGTGACATTGTTACCTGATTAACGCTCACGTCTTTACTACTAAGATACTGCCCCAGTAAACCAAATGAATTACCGGCTTCTATGATAAATATACGTGGACGATAGATAGCCATCATTTGCAAGATTAAATACACCAGCGTTGCAGATTTACCTGCTCCAGTTGGGCCTATGATTAAGGCATGAGCATTCTTTTTACGATCCCGAATATTCAGTGGATCAAAAACCAGTGGCTCTGCACCTCTATTGAAGAAAACTAACCCCGGATGTCCTGTGCCAGTAGAGCGCCCGTACAAAGGCAACATATTAGCGATATGTTTTGAAAAAACTAATCTCGATCTACGTGCTTCTTTTTTATCGTGATCATAGTTATAGGCCATCGGTAAGTTACGAATATAACTATCCATAGAGGTAATATCATCTTTTTCAAGAATGGGCTGAATGCTATTTGCCAGCAATAGTGAATTTACGTCATTAATCTTTGAATGCAGGTCATCCTCGTTATCTCCCCTAACGTACAGTGCTATTTGAACGGGAAATAACTTATTGTGTTTTGCCATCTCCATCACCGCCTTTTCAGCATCAATAGCCGCTAATTGCGCCTCGGCATAATCACCTACCGCCCCCTTTTGAACTTTGGCTAAATGATTGCGCACCTCATCCTGTGCTTTAATAATTAGAGTGATTACCAGAACTGTATTTTCAGGCGTTTCATCAAAAACAGCGGAAATACGATCCCCAACCTGACGTTCTGCACCAAATAACCCAATCTCGGGAATACGCTTTAAATTTTGTATGATAATTGTTTTGTGTGGCAACCCATCAAACCACCAGATTCCTCGTTCATGATCAGAGCTAGGCAAACCCAGCACTAAGCTTTCAGCAAAATCATAACCAAAGGGCATCTCATCATCCCCCGGATACGGCGACTTATTTAATAATGCTTTGGTTGATCCGCCTGTCATGTCGGGTGACGGGTTAAACCACTGGAACATCCAGTTGTAGAGATCACGACCAGCACACCTCTCGATACGGATACCCACCGATGACATAGAAGCGGTAAATTTGGATGCTATTTCATTTAACTCATCTTCCGGTGATGTATTTAAGTATCCATAAGTCATATTTGTGGGTTTTCTGCGCCGGTACAGCGTTGCTCTAACGCGTCTAATTTGTCCACGCCACGGATTCCCAGTGACTAACTCATCAACAAATAATCCTCCTGTTCGAGATATGTTGCCAAAATGCTCACCTAAAGATCCCATATATGAATTAGTTAACGTGCTATCGACTGCTCTTGGGTGAATATAATCGACATAGCTTTGCATCTCTTCGTCTAAGTTAGCTTCATCCTGAAGATATAACTGAAATATCCAGGGCTCAGTCTCTTCTGGAAGTGAGGTGATGGCTACTTGTATTTTATCGCGCAGGTCAGCCATAAAAACATCGCTTCGTGCTTCTGTCCCCACCGTATAAATAGTAAATAAGGCCCCAACGCTATAACCATCATCCAGTAAAAAACACTGACTATCCGCACTGTATTCAAGCCAGGGCAAAAGTTTGGTAAATGAATCTTGTCGCTGGTACATTTCTCTCATACGAGCCTGAGTTGACGGCTTGTCTGTCGCTCTACGGTTATAACTAACAGGTTTGGTTTTTTCTTTCTTCCCCGCTTTAAAAATCCTGGATAACATTAATACTTCTCCTCGCGCTCACCCGGTAAGGCATACTCAACCTTTTCATACAATGTAAATGCAGTGGAGTAACCCGGAACAGGGTGTCGCTCTGCACCCGCTAAATGCGGATATATATACAGCACCAAAGTAGGGTTGGATAATCTCGGAAAAAGTTGTTTAATTTCATTACCCGCTTCTCTTGTATAGCCGATCAAATCATAATCGGCCTGGTGAGGTCTGCGGGTTATGCGTTCATCATGTTCGCTATTAGTCTTGTCGTCATCTTGATTATCGGTTTCGTCATTTTCATCTTTGCGCTTTGCTAAGGGTGCGCCGCTAAACTGACTGTCATAAACTTGCTTCATTGTCGGTCCTTCCTGGGGAAGGATGCTGGATGTACTATCACTTGCACACCCCAGAACAAGGCTAATCGAGGTACAGGCTATGAGCATTTGCATTTTGCTTTGCATAATTTGTTTTTCTCCCGTTTAGTTCATAATCAATAGGCAGTTCTGCATCGACATGAACCGCCAACTCAACACCGGTATCAACATAAATCACATCAAAAGATTGTGCGCCGCGCTCTTTTAGATATTCAGAAACCTCATCAACACCACCCGATAGTGCGTTATACCCTGCGTATTTAATAGCATCCCCCGTTATAACTGAAGTTGATACACCGCCTATGGGTGATACTGTATTCGTGACTTCACCTTGAGCAAATGCTTCTGCTGCTGCCGATGCACCCGCTGCAAATATACGTCCCGATAAATAATCAATAGCGTTACTAATGCGCTCACCGGAGACACAGGGAATACCGCGTCGATCCGATATCCATCCGAGCGGTCTATCCCCTGTTTGCGACTGCCCCGTGTTTGCACTTTTTTCCTGTAAACTGCCGTCATCTGATGAGAGCGTTCTAATGGTGCCATCATCAAATACATAGGTCACTGAATGCACCGATCCTCTGACACACGAGAGCGTCCAGTCCCCTATCGCGGTTCCGCTAAATATCATGCCGTTTAGAAAAGGCATGGTGATGCCATTTGCGGCCAGGTTATCTTTGCCAACAATCACTTTGAAAGGAAATGGTTCCTGCACGACACCACCCAACGGAATGCGACCAATAAGTGCGGTCATACTGGTTGAGCCTATTAATGTGGAATTGCGCGGAACGGTATAGACTGGCTCCTGGGTCTTGATAGTCGTGGGCAATGCCGGGCTTTTAAATTCTGTGCTTTGCATATCTGTTCCCTCTGGATACAGTAAACTACCCGTATGACTTGTATTGCTATGCTCTTTGTCTCGTTTTGTACCCAATGGCTCTATCCAAACGACTTGCTGAATGAGACTTTCAGTATCGGTAATACCGTTGCCATCCAGACCAAATCCAATAGGGATGTCCTGGTCGTCATTATTTTGTAGCTCCCTGGTATTGCGTTCGTCCTGAGATGTCTGCATGTCATTAATGCGATCATTAAAATAGCTTAATTGCCTGGACATTTCGTCCACCACTTTATTAACACCTGTTTCAGGCGGTTTCTCCTTCAGCTCTTTGCGTAACTGTGCGCTTACCTTGGCTTCAATTTCGTTGCGCTGATTCAACAGTGCCTCACTTTTTTCTGTCAGCACCTTGTTTTGATTTTTTACCAGATCAACTTCTGCGGTTAATGACCGTATCGTGTCTGCTGGGGAATCTACATCGGGTTTTCCGGGTTCTGGAACTTCTGATAAGGCCGTATAACTTTCCCTTTCGCTATCACAGGACTTAATTCCGACAAAAATAACCATGAAAAGCACGATAGCTGCCGCAATAGGCAGAATTTTATTTGATGGCATTTTCAGAACAACTCATGATAGGGGCGGTCTGATATCAAATACAGAGCTGATGTATCGTATTCTGAGCCTCTGGGCTGTAGCTGTGTATACTGAAAAGTCGCTGCTTGCCATTTTCCACGTATTTTTCGTGGATCGAGTGCTATCCATTCACTGGATAAATTTTTTAATTCAATCGCCGTTACATAAAGCGAATTCTTCTTCCAGGCTGCAACGGGTTTTGCAGAGATCATTGCTCCCTGTATCAAGTGTGTTATCGCCTCTCTATTAACCGGCGTTCTATAAATATCCTGGTTATTTTGTAATAATCGAGTGGGGGCGAATAGTTGCTGAGCGGCAAATCGCGTCAGTAGAATATAGCCAGGTGAGTTTTGTTTTGGCGACAAATAACCATCACCTTGATTAGATTGGTCTGCGACATCCGGGCTTGTTTGCGATGCCTTTATGCTCACTTCTATCGGCTCATCAGAAACACCCTTTTCCTTTGCACTTAGATCAACCAGGTAGATGACGCTACCGTCAACTGCGCGTATCTCAATACGTTGAGACTTAAACGCTTGATACGCCAGCCAATAAACGGTGTTATTATTGATTTGTGTTCTGAGCTGGCTATTTATTTCCACGGGCAAGCCAATTCTGACCGGTGTCGGAAACGTAATCATCCGCTCTTTATTAATGGCAAGTGTGATTTTTAAAGGTTTTTTATCCCAAAATATACGCTCAACAGAGTCCTTTGCAAAAGCGGGGAGAAGTGCTATTGCGTATAAAAGACAGATAAGGGTTATGGTTACTTTATTTATTTTCATCTGCCCTGCTTTATTCTATTCCCATGGGCTTATTGGCATCGAGTTTAATCGGGCCTTTTCCTGAAAAACCAGCTAATGCCAATCCCCAGGGGTTACTTTCCGGATCAACATCAAATCGTGTAATACGCAATGGATAGCGTATATTCACATTCTTAACCTGCATACCGTTAACGAATTCCTGAATGTTGTAATCTAGCCATACAATCCAGTTACTATCGTCCAGTAGGTCTACCCGTCTTTCTTCGTATCCATGTCCCGGGATTTCCTGAATAAATCTAATGCGCCCGGTTAACTCACCTTGCTGCCTGCGCTTTTCCATGTCTTTAATCAATTCACTTCTAAAGACCGGGGTTAGATACGGGCTTACATTAAAGATTTGTTGTCCATAGTTTTTCACACCATTTTCATGCCACCGATAGATTTGCTGAAATATGTAGCTTGCGAAACTGTACACATTGACACCAGATATCTCATCTGCATTGATCACAGCACCAGAACGTATATCTGGCGGGATATGGATGCGTATGTCAGACGATGCATTTCGCCAGCCAATCCACAAAAAGACATTAATCAATACCATGGTGCCGATAATGACTCTTAGTGTTGTAATATGTGAGCTAAGGCTGCTGTTTAAATCCCTGTAACGCATGGTTAATCTCTACCCAATGACCAAGCGCCATCTTTGTGAATAATTTTTGATTTTCTAATGCCTAGGTGACTCAATTTTAATAACATATTATGTTGGTAATAATTATCTGGGCGGCCTCTTTTTATATATTGAAAGTAGGTGGAACCAAAAAAAACAGTTAATAAAACACCAAAAGCGGCAATGCCCAGAGACATTGCTATAGAGCCTAATAGTGTCGCAATGATCATGCCCATTGGCACCCAAAATAGCACCGCAACTAAAAGGATCATGCCTAATTCAGAATTAGTGCTACCTCTAAATATGACAGGCTCATTATTTAACCTGTCTGCTAACGTTTCTGATGACTCCATGTTTGTTAGTTATGTAATTGTGGTGGCTGCTTCGCCCAGTAAATAGCTGATAAAAACCATAACACCCGCTGCGACAACGGCTGTTAAGCCAACCTCACCCCACTCGGCTTTTCCTGATCTTGCTTCATTAAATTTGGACATAGTAATCCATGATATCCAGAGAAATGCGACCGTTGCTATCAGTAAGCCAATTACTAATCCGGCATCTTTTGAATATCCTTTGATTAATGCAAGCCAATCACCTGCCGCTGGTGCCGTACTCGGTGCAGCCGCTGTAGGAAGTGCCGCATAGACCGTCTGCCCGAAAGCTAGATAGGCCAGCATAAGTAACGATGTTCCGTTTCTAACCATTTTTTTCATAAATTTCATTCTCCATAATTAAGGTACAAATATATAACCCGTAAACATCGCAATAACCGCCCCTTTTGATGTCATAAACATCATTCGATAAAAGTCACCTTTTCCTTCTTGCCATAGGCGAAACTCTGCATAGACTAGCCACGCTAGCCAGCAAAGATAGACAACCGCTAAAACAGAACAAATGACCAGGAGTAATTGTGAGGGTAAGACATTGTGTGATGACAACTTAAATGCAGTAATTTGTGCGCCATCCATAATTAACGCCGGTAGTTGCTATCAATGGGTGGGAAATTACGTGGGTGTATTCTGGGAGCATTGATATGCGCCTGAATACCAGATTTAATGCGCTCAATATCACGCGCTAGCCACTCATACTGAAATTGTATGCGATCACCCTTATTAACCAGAGTTTCCGCCTCTGCTATCAGAGGGGTAATTGTCTCTAGCTCATGAATAATAAGAGCTAACTTTGCTTTCTCAGCATCAATGTCGGCATTAACATGAGGTGTTGTCATCAACAGTATGCTAATAAGGATCATTTTTTTAAGGGGCATTTTGTGAATATCTCTTGCACTAAATCTGGGCCTTATTGTTACTTTTTTACAAAAAAAAACCACAATAAACCCTTATTGAAATCGAGAGGGTTTACTGTGGTCAGAGGGGGATTAGTCTTTATGAGCTTTTCGGCAAATCTCTCAGTTGTCGTCGTGTAGGAACGGCTACTCTATAAATATTTTTTAAATGTTGATGCTGTAATTGTAATGGATAAAGCAAATAAAAATGCAAAAGGTAAAACAACGAGGTTTGGGTGAATACTCACAGGCGTTGCTAAATAAATAATCCATGGCAGGATTAATGAGGGATAGATGATTTTTTTGGCCCAATGATAGATAAATGAACTTTCTCTACCTGCGCTCCAGCGCCGGATATCTCGCCTCACTAAACCATCAATAAGCCCAATGAACGATAGTAATACAAACGCGGGCATGGCAAGTATAAGAACGGCCAGGCGCACAGCAAAGATTTGCGTGACGGTGGACATCGCTAGAATGTATGCGGATAGATTTTTATAAAGTTGATGCAGTCTATTTCTAAATGAGCCTTTTTTTGCTGACCGAGGAGTCGAGGCTGCCCAGATAATAGCCTTCTTGAACCCTGTTTTTTCAAACAGATAGATATAAAACTGATTGGCAAAGTTATGGGCAAATTTTATAGGCTCTGCGACGATTGCACTGCGCTTGAAATCATCGTTTAAATAACTAAGTTCCTGTTGCAGCATTTGTTCGCTGTGTTTTGATCCTGGTTCATCCCAGAAAGAGACCCCCATCCCTGCCCACTCGATGATAATTGAAAAAAGAAGCGTCAGTAATAGAAAAATGAAAAACTGGGTGATACGAATAATAACAACAGAAATAATACCTCTCTCGGCGGTATGCTGAGCGGAGTTTTGTTTTTGGTTTGCTTCAGCCATTATTATCGTTCTTATTTCTGCTTAGGCAAGATGGGTGGGGTATTGGTTGTCACGTAGCCCACCAGTGATCATTTGTTAAATAGCGTTTTTTCATTTGTTCCGATATTTCTTCCAGGTTTTGTGGCATATTTTTATCATCGGCAAGGCTGGGTAATGGCATGCGCACTTTCCATAAGTTACCTCCTTCCAGTAATGCAAACGCCTGCCCCTTGGGAAGAGCCATAATAGTTGCTGGTGTTATTAGTGGTGTTTCAACGACTGAAATACGATCTTCATTCTTGGAAGTAAAATCCACTGTTGATCCTGGGTCTGCGGTATCATTAACACCGGATACTTCCATAACGGTATTAATTTCGCAGCTATCTATCTGGTTTGTCAGCATTTCTGCTGTTGCAAGTTCTTTGACACGTAGCATAATCAAGGTATTGAAATTACCGGCAACCTGCCCTGCTTTGGCTTTGTTGCCCAGCCGTGCCTCCACATCTGACCAGGTTTGTGTATATGCCGTTACCTGAAATCCGGCACCGCCAGCCTTGTTGAGCAAAGGGATAAATTCATTCCCGATCAGCTCGTTGAACTCGTCTGCGTGGAGTGATATTGTTGGCATTTTATCTTGTTTATCTACTGCAGGTAGTCCGTATTCAGTTCCGTGCTTATAGATCTCACCTGAGACAGAAACAAGGTCGGCAAACATTGAGTTTCCTACTGCCGAAGCAACCGCCATATCTGATAATGCATCCAGGCCGATATACACAACACCTTTGCGTCTGATAATTTGCCTCCAGTCAATAATAGGGCGAGTATCGTCGGTATCGGTATAGTCGGGTGATATCAATTCAGCTACTTTACCGGATATCAATTTTTCCATTAGCGGCAGTAGTGATGCAACGATTTTATCAAAATAGGTTTTGTCGTATTCAAATGCTGAACGCAAACCATCGGCTACTGGATCATACAAGCCTTGCTCCTTTACATAGCGAACCAACGCGATAACATCATGAGACCGCCCTTTTAACGCAAAGGTCAGGTCGCGCTCGTTAATTGCATCCTTTATTTTTTTAACATCTTCCTGCCAGTCATCAGGTGCAGCAGTGGGTATCCATTGATGATAGTATTCAAGCAGCAAGGGTTCGATGTTGGTAATATATCGCGTGATCAGTTTATAGTCGGGGCGTTTTCCCATTTTAACCAGCGCCATTGAGATCATATTGGTAAATCGCCAGGCAAATTCTCTAAAGGCGGCTGAATTTCCTTCGCTGGGTAATGCGTTGGTAACGCGGGTTGCAATTTCGGTGATTCGGGTAAAATTACCAATGGCATTATAACGGCAGGATATTTCAGGGTAGCCTAAGTGAAATATGTAAAGTTCATCCTCCCTGTCCGCATTTTTAGCTTCTGCAAATACCCGCTTCATGAGGTCTGCATCGCCTTTAGGGTCAAATACAATAACGACATCCCCACGGGCTATATCTTGCTTAATCAATATTTCTGCTAACCGGGTCTTGCCGACACGGGTGGTCCCTAATACCAGTGTATGACCGACTCGCTCGCGTAAGTCCATCGTGACATCAACTTCATTTAAACTACCAACGGCGTGTATTTGTGGTTTTCCACCCACAGGCGGGAGAGGTGAAACAGGATTCCACCATGCGTTTGAGCGCATCATTTTCACGATACCGGTCAATAGCCGGGAGCTTTCCCATTTTATTTCGAGTTCCCGGGCGAGCTGGTAGCCTGGACTTTGCTTAATATATTTACGCAATTTGGGGTTCATTGTGTCGCGTAAGCGCTGAGTATGCATTTGTTCCCACTGAAACCCTTTGCCTAGAAATAAGCGATGCTTGCTAACTGGTATTTGCTGTGACGATAGACTGTAAAATGGCAGTTTGCGTATGTTTTTCTGGTAACGAATAATGTACATTGCTTCACGCGCGCGGATAAAGGCAAATATAAATAATAGTCCTGCCGTTCCATAGGCAACGGTAGGAGTCATCATCAATGCCCACGGAGCTGCAAGTGAAATGAGACCCACACCAATAGCAGTTATTGCCGTCCATAACTCGATCGGGGGACGAAGGAGAGCTTCAAGCGGGTATTGTTTACTCATATTTATTGCTCTATTATTCTGCCTGACACTAGTACAGGGTAGTGTTTAATAGCCAGTTGCTTTGCCAGTTTTCCGCCTCTTATGGGAGATATAGGGATTCCGCCTGCTGATTTTTGTAGTAATTTAAGTTGTTCTTGCGTCTGTACATTGACCGCTATGCCAATGGCATTTAACGCTTTTAGTTTGTTTCTGTGTTGAATTAGCCACTGACTTGAGTGCGGGTCTGCACCGACAATAAAAAATGGCGTATCCATAAAGAGGTTTGCTTCTTTTCTATGAACTTTGCCCGGCGTAAGCGCCGCTGTTGAAACTGGTAGTTGCGCTATCTTTATCTTGGTAGGCCTGGTTGCGCTTCTGATTAGCGAAGCTTTACCGGGTGATTTAATAGCGGGGGTATATTTATCTATACTTTGTGTTTGTCCGTTATCGTAGATAACAAAAGGTTCCGCCTGCGCTATTTTTATTCC
>Ga0066611_10000906_pt1 | contig 17074 bp, 10 predicted proteins | sample SaaInlV_DNA_200m_FD_60376 | JGI IMG/M metagenome (GOLD analysis project Ga0066611, IMG submission 60376) | Marine microbial communities from expanding oxygen minimum zones in the Saanich Inlet - SI075_LV_DNA_200m | ecosystem: Environmental > Aquatic > Marine > Unclassified | place: British... | reverse complement strand
ATTAAAAGAGCTCTTAGGCTCGTATGATATACATGAAATATCAACAGACAGCATTAATACTAAGGGAGTTTTGATTAAGGAATCGCTAGATTACTTATTAAGCAAAAAGTTATCCGACCTACAAGGATTCATCAAATCTGTCCCTGTTCAAGATAAAACCCCACTATTAAAATCTGGCAATGAGAAAGGGTTTGTATATAACTCCGTCATCTTTAATAATGATACACTAAATATTATTGCTGGATTAAATGCAGTAGATAATAGTAATAATGTTGAAAAAGTCTTTGCACTTCTTAACTACCACAACATAAAATGTGCCAGAATGGGAGTTTATAAACCCAGAACTAATCCATATACTTTTCAAGGCCGAGGCAAGCTCTGCCTAAATAATATTTTTTCACTAGCAGATAAATACGATATTAAAGCCATTGCGATGGAAGTATTATCTGAGCGCCATGTTGATGAGATATTAAATTGCCTAACAACAGGCAACTACAATACTGGAGTAATTTTACAAATAGGCACACGAAATGCGCAAAATTATGAGCTACTAAAATATGTTGGCTCTATAGGTGAACACCCGGTCTTATACAAAAGAGGATTTGGAATAAGTTTTGCTGAATCAGTTCAGGCTTGTGAATACATTGCTAAATCAGGTAATAAAAAAATTATATTTTGTTTACGTGGTTTAAAATCATATCATGCAGCTCCACACAGAAATATATGTGATTTTGCTCATATACCAGTTGTGAAAAGAGAGTTAGGATTATTAACCTGCGCAGATCCTTCTCATGCTATTGGTGAATATAATTTAGACACACACAACATCAGTGATATAGCTCATGTAACGGCCCAAGCTGTAATTGCAGGTGCCAATTGTCTGTTAATAGATATTCATCCAACACCAAGTAATTCTTTGGTTGATCACAAACAAGCTATTGATTTTGAACAATTCAATTTACTTTTAAGTGATATTAGCCTATGTCGTAAAAGTTATATTCAACGCCAAGAACTATATTCAAGTGCTAAGGCATTTAAATTAAAACCAGAGCTAGCGTTAGATACTCTTTAGATTTGATAAATCTTCAATTTTTTTTATATATCTACTAAATTCTGGTATTGATTGGAACCGCACTGTAACAGCAGCTTTTGCGTCGCCAACTCCCAAGTCTTCCAACACCTCAGCACCGATTAATGATTTTATTTCTTGATACTGCTCTCGTTGAGCATTCGCTACAGTTGCTGTTGGTGATTCAGTATATAATGGAGAGGGAAAAGACGATTCTCTTTGACTTGAAAAACATTTATCAAAAACACTCACAAGCATAGAAATATCTTTTTCTTTAATTAACATGATTTTATCAACACTAGCCAGATGATATTTATACCCAAAATTCCTATAAGTAAGTATTTTAGTATTAGGATTTACGTCGCTAAACCGTAAAGCATTAGACAAAATTATCTTTGATTTATATGGTGCATCAGATCCAAAGCGCTCAGGAATATCAGGAATAGTAATAATGTCAGGTTTTTTTCTATTAAGAATTTTAATCAATGGGTCTACATCTACATCTTTAGATGGCATAGTATGGAAAACATTTTCATACGAGTAAAATGGCAAGTTCATATGGTGAATCTGGCCACTCCATATATTATTTATAGCCCATAGTTTATCAGCTTCGCTTTCTCGCATTAGTCTTTTCAAGTTTACAATAGCCGGTGAGTCAACATCGCCTGGTTGTTTTTTCGGAAAGTATTCATCTTTGAGCCAACGAATGGTTTCTTTTAAAATTGCAAGAGACTTAATATCATATATCTTACATAGCTGTTTTAATGTTATTACCGTTTCGTTCAAAGCAAGATTTTCATGATCTCCAGCCCAATAACTTCTTGCAAAATCATCTACGATCTCATAATAACGTTTATTGAAAATCACGTGTTTTGATTTATTTAACCATCGATGATCAACTCTACTCAATGCTGAAATAATATGAATATCACTTACGGAATTAACACCAGATGTAAGATATACAAAGCTATTTTGATTATGTCGTAATAACTGACGCATAATTGGATAATATCCAAGTACTATATCATCATGATACACCCCCATATGGAGAATTTTTTTTGCTTTTATTTCAGACATCCCTGCCTGTATTTTATTAACCACTCGATTATGTACAGATTGTTTCAATCGATTAAAAGGCAAATTTATTTTTTTTAAAAAATTCTCTCCATGATGAATATTATTCTTTATATCTTCTTCATCCAATTCTAATATGGTGGCCCCTTTCTGTAATGCCACGTCAATAATCAATTTATCTATCGTCCTAACAAATCTTTCTGGGCTCTTATCAACACTTACATCCCCGGATTCATCATGGAGTTTATTATTTGCCTTAACTGACAAATATACTTTAGTGTTTTCTGTAGCATTGAATACAACTGCAGGTATATTACTATTTTCAGATTTATTTAAAAAATCACGTATTATTTTAGAGTTCACGCCACCATTAACTAAAATAATTGCTGTTGCATTTTCATTAAAAGATAAAGTTGCAAGACCAACACTTACACCCATCGATTTTTTTGCAAATTCAATACCACCAAACTCTCTTGCAATTTGTGCACTAGTTATACTTCCTAAATGTACGAGCCTAGTCTTACTATCATAGCTTGTGTTCACATCGTTTAGAGCTAACTCTCCTTGATATCCCATAGAACCAATATATAAATCAACCCCTCCCCAAGACTTAAGGGTTTCTTCAAATTCTTTACAAAAACCATTTGCTTCTAACAGTGCTTGCTTCTGCCACCTTTCAATACTATTTTTAGGATTTTTATTAGTTAAATCCCAATCAATATTACCTAAATTCCTAAAAACTACATCTATACCTTTCTTTTTTAATATACCCCGGTCAACTACGGGCATTAACAAGGTATTCTCTAACTTTATTCCTAAAGGCTCAACATAGTAATTTAAAATGAAATTCCTAATACTTCTTCGATGTGTAATTGGAATTGGAAATATTTCATGAGTTTGAACTAACTTCAATTGCTCCATACTAGGGAATTCTTTTAGTTTAATTCCTAGAGATACAACTTCAGCTTTCACTTCTGGAGTAGACCAGCTCTTCTTGTAATAAAGAAGATATCTAATAAAATACTCTGCTGATTTTCCAACAGGCAAACTAACTACACCTGATGGATTATCGTCAACCCATTCTATAAATCTAAGTGCTGCTAACCTACCTAAATCTTCAGGACCTTCAACAACAATATATGGAAGTTGGGTATCAAGATTTTGTAAATTAATATCTAAATTACTTACTCTAGCAAAATTAGATTCCATGGGGCTATAAAGTGAGTCAGAGCACACTACTGTTGGTAACAGTATCAATAAAAGCAATGTCCTTGCTAGGGTACGTTGCCAAATACTTATTCTAGGTAAGGACAACTGAACCTTCCTTATTATAATGGCTTCCTATTAATCCCAAACTACCCTTAACTATTTAACTTGTCAATAAAAAGGCCCATAAAATGGGCCTTTTATTATTCGTTATAGAATTGGTTAAGTTAATATTTATGAAAAACGTGGTGCTACATACTTCGGTAATTCATCTGGCATAGCAAGTGGGTCAAAACCATGAGTCTGTTCCATTTCTGCAAGCAACTCCTCTGCAAGCTTTTGTTTTTTAACTAGTGCATCTTCAAACTTATCAAATGGCTTGGACACCTTTCTAGTTAAAATATTAAACCTAGATAATGCAGTAGCTCTATCTGCAGGAGTTGCGACAGTATCATTAGCTATATGAAGCTGTGCTTTTAGTTTTAATAGCTCGTCATCAAGCTTAACTTTACAATCGCGGTTTTCTGTCTGAGTTTTTGTATAATTTCTATATATTCTGCTTGTAGCCTCAAGAGATTTATACTCTTCAACCTGAGTCTGATACTCTGCATGAGCTTGACACATATTCTGATATGCTCCCTGTCTCATTTCCTGTATTACCTTTGGTGGCAAACCACTTCCCGACAGATCAGCTCTTACATTTTCTTCATATGCACGCTTGAAACTTTCATACTGATTCCTGGAATCTATTAAACGACCACTTTGTATACCACCATCATTAGAATAGATTGCAGTACGTCTCACATTCATAACTTCAGCATCATGTTTTATTCCATCAAATCTTTTATCTACTAGCATTGTCTGATTTTTCACTTCTTCTTCATCTAATTCAGAATACCGTTTCTGATAAGCATCCATTTTTTCTTTGGCGCTAGCTCCTCGTTGGTGCAAATCTTCACGTATAGACTGATCCTTACGACGCATTGTTGCAAACACACACTCACTACTATTATCAGTAGCAAACTTAGCAATTCTCGCGTCTTCTACAATAATCTCTTTTCTTGCTAATTCTAGATACTTACTAACTTCTTCTCTCTTAATTGCGGTAAGAGGTTTATCAACATCAGCCAATGCTGACTCTGCAGCAATAATACCTTCTTCCAATTGAGTACGTTTATCTTTAATCGTTTTGCTTTCACCTAAAATTACTTGTAAATCTGACAAACGTTCCATTAAATCTCTAGCTGCAGGTCTAGTTGCTGAATCAGGGTTATCATCACCTACAAGTGATCTTGCTTGTTCAACTATTGCTCTAGCTTCATTGCGTTTAGCATTTTCCTTCATCATATGTCTTATAGTAGCAGCATCGTCTCCTGCAATATCTTTTAAATGATCTTTAGCAACTTGGTAGTCATATTCAGTATGAGCCCTTCCAACCTCATCTGCATGAGTATTAAGATGCTTAAGATGTCTCTCTTTTCGGTCAATTTGCTCATTAACATTAGCTTGTTTTGCTTCTAATGCTTCTTTATGAGACTGCTGAGCCGGGTCAAGTGCACCATGTCCATAGCGACCAATTTCGGCGTCAATTACTGCCTGATTATCTCTTAAACTAACAATATCTCTTTCTAATTTGAATCTAGCTTGATTGATTTTCACCAATCTAATACCTGCATGTAATTCACCAAAACGTCTTTGTTGATCTTCTGAAGAGTACTCCTCCATTCGAGTTTGGCCTTCAGTGTAATCCCGCAATTTAACTATCAATTCTTCTTTAGGACCAATCAAACCTGCTAAAGGTTGGAAGCGATTAGTTGCGCATAAACCATTTATATGACCTATATTCGCTGGCTGATGCGCACAATGGGCAACATCTAATTGGGGCATTTTACCGTCACCTTCTGGTGCGTGTAAATCTAGATCCCTAAAATAATCTTTGAAATGGGCCGCGGTAAACTCAGCTTCAGGATTATCTTTTCTAATTCGTGCTTCAATCATTGCATGCGCAGAATGTATTCTTCCATCTAACTGAGTAATGGACCTTTCAACTCTAGAAATAGCTTTATCGTAATTACCAGTTTCAACCCTTTCTAATGGGCTCATATCAGCTTTCAAACCAGAACGGAAATCACTTAAATCAATTAAGCTTGCTGCTAACGATTCAACATCTTCTTCGGCATTTGTACCGAAATCAGTCATACATGTAGTTTCAATTTCTTCTGCCATGTCTGGGCTAGATACAGCGCTAACAACTTTTGTTATTAGTAAGTTACGAAATCTAGTGCGTTTAGCAAAATCGGTAATACTATCATCACTAAGTAAAATTTCTGCTTCTGAATCAATTTTATTCTTCTCAGCTTGGCTTAAAAAACGTCTAGAACGTAAAAACAGATCTTTGTATTCCTTAGGGACATGGCTTAAACAATCTTCATTAAATTCAACTTTAACCCCATATTCTCTTAATGCACTTTTTGTTCCAACGGATGACAATCCAGCAGTTAGTTTTTGAAACATTCCTGCAAATGGAGATAAAAATTGCTCCATAATTTGACTAAACATTCCAAACGTCTCGCCTAGGCCACCAAATGCACTGCTTACACCAGCAGAGCTCGAGGCACTTGGGTTTTCCTTATTCCTATTTATTTCACCAAACATTGACTGCAGCATGCCCATCGATGACATATCAGACGACTTATTACCAGCTTTGAGAAAAGAAAATATATCCATCTTTATTAGTACCCCCAAGTAAAATGTATTGTTATTATTGTTATTTAAAAAGCATTAGAACATGTGCCACAGCCAAAGTCAAGTGGTTGACTTACTCTGATATATGAATATACACAATAGCTCAATATACCACAGGGGATATGTGGGGACTATAGTAAAAAATTAAAATATATCTGAGGACTCTAAAAAAGAAAATCATAGAAAACATACAACAGTGATATTACACTCATTGTTAACATGCAACACCTTTGTATATTTCAGCTATTTTACGAGTCTATTAATAATAGTCATGACTCCCATCCATGGAATAAAAGACATAGCTAACGACTGAATACTGAGATTAATGTAAAACAACCTCTATTTATATATCGATATAAACAGCTGCAAATATTCCGATTTTATGGATTTTTGAACAATCAAAATATCAAGTTTAGCTATTTGAAATAGACCTAGACTCAACTTGCTGAAAAAAATCTATCTAATCACTAAAGTTGCGCGCCTATTAGCCGATCCCAATAGTAGTACTTGCACACAAACATAATGGTGATATAAATATGTACAATCCTTCTTCAGAGAACAAAGCGACTGAAAAAAATGGTGCAGCTAGTGAAAAAGTTCCTTTCATTTACGCTCAGCAAGTTGTTAAAAAACGTCCGGAAGAAAACTCAGAAAATGATACAGATGAAAGTAATGAGTATAATGAGCCATTATCACTAGATCTTGATTCATCATACAAAAAAGCTAAAGAAAAAAATAAGAAGGCTATCAACGATAATCATGTTCAAGAAACAAGTTCTTTAGATCCAACTAATATTTATTTAAAAGAAGTTGGTATTGCCCCACTACTATCCAAAGAAGAAGAAGTTTATTATTCCAGACGTGTTCATAAAGGTGATATGCAAGCTAAAAAACGAATGATAGAGAGTAATTTACGTCTGGTTATTAAAATTGCTCGCCGTTACATAAGAAGTGGCATGCCTATTCTTGATTTAATTGAAGAAGGTAACCTTGGCCTCATTCGTGCTGTTGAGAAATTTGATCCAGAGCGAGGGTTTCGTTTCTCTACTTATGGAGCATGGTGGATCCAACAGACCATTGAAAGAGCAATAATGAGCCAAAACCGTACGATTCGTCTACCTGTACATGTAGTGAAAAAATTAAATTCTTGTTTAAGAATGGAGAGAAATCTAGCAAAGGAACTCGACCATGAACCCTCTGCTGCAGAGCTTGCCGAATATATGAATAAATCAACTAAAGAAATTGAAGAAATGATGACCTTAAATGAGAAAATTGTCTCTATTGATTCACCTATTTCTGACGAAATTAATAAACCTCTGCTCGATACAGTTAGCAGTGATGTTATTGATCCATGTGCATCAATTGCTCGAGACAAACTAAATGAAACCATACAAATGTGGCTATCACGTTTAAGCCCTCCTCAGAAAGATGTAATAGAGCGTCGTTTTGGACTTAATCATTTTGAACCAACTACTCTTGAACAGACAGGTATCGACATTGGTTTAACCAGAGAGAAAGTTAGGCAACTACAATCAGATGCTCTAAAAACTTTAAAGCGTGTTATTGAACAGGGTGGCAATGACTATCGAACTTTAATAAACTAATAAGTTGCAGCTTTAGTGTTATTTTCATACATTATACATTGTTCCATTTTGAGAATAGTGTATGTCTGATTATTTCCACATTTTACTACCCGGAGTTAGTGTATTTTTTATATTGTGTATCCTGATTTATTCTATGCATAAATTAAAACTCTCTTTATTAGAAAGGCATCAATCTTTATTTGATAAGTTACATAGTTTGCATAGTGAGCAACAAGAAAAAATAGCCACGTCTAATGAAAAAGCACAACTAAATCAAAACCAACTATTTAACAACAGCCAAAGTAATTTGCAACAACAAATTGATGATAAATTTACTCAAATCCACAAACGAGAATTAGATCATCTTAATCATCTACAACAAACACTAAGAGATTCTCTGGTTCATCAAGAAAAAAGTTTGGAAACAAGTTTTGATAAATTATCAAAAACCACAGCTCAAGCCTTAGATAAAATATCGAGCCAAGTCGAGACTAGGCTTAGTGAAGGTCTTGAAAAAACCAATCAAACTTTCACAGATATTGTGAAACGTCTGGCTTTAATCGATGATGCTCAGCGACAACTATCCGAATTATCAACTAATGTTATTGGTCTACAAGAAATCTTAATAGATAAAAGAGCTAGAGGAGCCTTTGGTGAAGTTCAGCTGAAAAATCTTATAGAAAATATTTTACCTAAAGAATTTGTTGAGTTTCAAAGTACTTTAAGTAATGGCACTAGAGTTGACTGTCTACTAAAACTACCCCCACCGAATGGCATGATAGGTATTGATTCTAAATTTCCACTAGAAAATTATCAGCGCTTTAATAGTTTTGATGTTAGCGAAGTTGAGAAGAAACAGGCCCTGACCCAATTCAAATCTGATATAAAGAAGCATATCAATGATATTGCAAACAAATATATTATCCCTGGAGAAACCTCGAACTGTGCAATAATGTTTATCCCTGCAGAATCTATTTTTGCACAAATTCATGCAAGTCATCCAGATTTAGTTCTCTTGGCCCAGCAAAAACATGTTTGGATCACCTCTCCTACAACAATGATGGCAGTTTTAACCACCGCAAACACAGTGATCAAAGACTCACTAACCCAGAAACATATTCAAGTAATTCAAGAACATATTCATATCTTAGCAAAGGACTTTACACGTTTTGAAAGTAGGATGGATAAGCTAAGTCAACACATTCAACAAGCTCAAAATGATGTATCACAGGCACATACATCAGCAAAGAAAATTGCTTCTCGCTTTTATAAAATTGAGCAAGCTCGAGTACCATCAGCAGAAGAACAGCTAGAAACCCTATGACCTACAGGGCATAATGATATTTAATGAGATCTTCTGCTGAGTTTTTACTAAATTGTTAGTAGGGGCTTTATAAATTGTAAGGACATTGTAGATTGGCTAGGTTCACCAGCACATTTTTATTTAAATGGCTAACCAAAGAAAAAATTACTGATTCCATGCCATTATGTGATTTCGATAGAATTTGTTATGAAATCAGACCTTGTGATGTCTTATTAATTGAGGGGCATAGTCGTGTTAGTGAAATTATAAAGCAGATAACTCAATCGTCATGGTCACACTCAGCATTGTACATTGGCAGATTACATGATATCGAGGACTCAAAGCTCCGTGAAAAGGCCAAGCAGTACTGCCCTGACAATCTTGATGCCCAATTTGTCATTGAGGGCGTCTTTGGTAAAGGAACAGTAATTAGCCCTCTTACTGAATACCACGATGACCATATAAGAATTTGTCGCCCTAGAGGCCTATCACCTCGAGATGCACAAAATGTTTTACACTATGCCATTAATCAGCTGGGTACCGACTATGACGTCAGGCAAGCATTAGATATGTTTAGATTAATGGTACCTTGGAGGATCATGCCTAGACACTTTAGGTCGAAGCTATTTCAGCATCAATTGACTTCAACAGCTAAAACAATATGCTCCACAGTAATTGCAGAAGCGTTTAACTCCGTAGATTTTCCAATATTGCCTCATGTCCAACATGACAGCGAAAAAGGCCTAGAGCTCATTTACCGAAACCCTAAATTGTATACCCCTAAAGATTTTGATTATTCACCATACTTTGAAATTATCAAGTACCCCTTTGTAAGCTTTGATGATTACTATAGAAAACTACCATGGAATAAGGAAGGTCTAATCAGCAATGATGCCGTTGGCATCTCAAAAGCTCCAAATACAGCTGTGCCAGTAGCGAACTATGAGTCTGTGCCAAACTATGATACAGACCAAGAAGTATCTGTAGTCCACGAAAATGTAGATGATATCGATGATGAGGCAACTAAAACACCTCAGTCTGCAAGTGTAGCAAGTGATAGCACTAAAGAAGCAGAAGAATTTTCTGAAAAAGCTACTGCATCCCCCAAAAAACAAACAATATTAAGTCGTATCCAATCAAAGCGTAAGAAAAAAAACAAGTCGAAATCTAATGATGATGAGCCGCCAGCATCAGGACTTACTGATAACACTCCAAACACCAGCTCTGAGAATTCTATTTCAAGTAATGAGCCCACTATTATTGAAAATATCAAAACTTCCGAGCCAAAGGCCAAAGACCAGCATGGAAATATAAAGATTGTGTCTAACAGTATCCTGAATAAAATCTATATAGCTCTGTTCAGCCAGCCCTCAAAAAATGTATAATCCCGGCACGAATATTAACTTTTTTATACTACAATTTAATGTGTAGTTACTATAAAAAATATAACCGGTGCCATAAATGCTTCATTTACTATTACTCGCTCTCCTTTGGGGACCATCATTTGTATTTATCAAATTGGCAGCAGTCGAGCTCCCATTGATCTCTTTGGTTACATGGAGATTATCTATTGCCGCAATTATGCTTCTCACAATAATTAAAATAATGAAAATACCTCTACCTAAATCCTACAAAATTTGGGGACATGCAACAATACAGGGATTTTTTTCTAGTGCAATGCCATTTATGCTGTTTGGTTATTCAATGCTACATATACAAAGTATTCTTGGCGGTTGTATAAATGGCACAGTACCACTGCTAACAGCCCTTATTGCACATTTTTGTATTAAGCATGAACAATTAAATACAAACAAGATAATTGGAATAACATTAGGACTGTCTGGTTTTGTAACCCTGTTATTACCAACTATTCTGGATGGCTCCATAGATGCTGACTCATGGAGCTTATTAGCTTGTTTTGGTGGCTCATTATGCTATGCCATAGGTATGGTCTATGCACGGCTGTTTCTCCACTCTTTGCCAAAATATACTGGACCTTGTATGCAAATCAGCACCTCATTATTATATATGGTTCCATTAACTCTTTTAGTCGATCCTACTGTGCACATTCTTGAATTATCGACGACAACAATTCTTTCTATTTTAGGATTAAGCTCCCTGGGCACTACATTTGCATTTATTGTATATTTTAATGTAATGAATAAATATGGAGCTACATATCTTTCAATGGTCGCATATCTGTTGCCAATAGCTGCTGCTATGTTTGGATTTATTTGTCTTGATGAAAAACCCAACCAAAATTTCATAATTTCTATAGGGTTGGTCATGGCTGGACTATTTTTTGTTAACAAAAAAGTGAAATCAAGCTAGTTTGAAATTATCGCATAGATAATTTTCTATCTATCTGCTTCTCTCTTAAATCTTGCTCCTCAACATAGTATTTAACTGATGCGTAATACTCAATATGTACATCTGGGCCTCCAAACAAAAATGTTGCAACTCTATCACCCAGAGTAATTTTAGAACCAAATTCTTCCGAGGCATATTTTTCTGTTGAAGCTCTTCTTCTTGCTCAGCTTCCAATTCTTCAGCTGGAGTCTTGTGGTTAAACCATGAAAAAAGCAACATGACTTACACCTCCTATTTGTTATTAAGAGTTTGTTTTTGGTCTTACCTGTAAAATAACACCAAAATCAGGGTGATCAAAATAATATATTTGTTTGTTACTAATAACTTTTTTTGATTTTATTCTTGACGCATACTCATCTTCACCAATTTTAGCAATAGCATCAACATCAACAATTATATTATTTTGATATGGTCGAGCTTTAATAATCGCCTCAATTTCAGAAAATAGAATAGAATCTATTTCTGTTGGCTTTATATATATACCTTTGGTTGAGTATTTATCAAAATCCTGTTCCCATGCTAAATGCTGTAATATTCTAAAATTCTTATGTCTAGCTAACCGGTTCCTATGTTCATTTAATTTATACTCAGATTTATCCAATATCTTAATATTTGGAAACGGCAATTTAGCATCTTCAAATAAATCAATACTATTGTTACGTTCTAGATCTCCAGGGTAGCGCCTTTTTTCATCATTATCTTTTTGAATCTGTTCAAAAACAATTACTTCAACTTCTGCCATCTCATTAGCAAATGCTACATTGCCAATTAATAACAATATATAAAAAGTTAATACTCCTAATAGCTTTTTAATCATTTATGAAAACACCTCAAATAAATTACTCACATACCCAATTCTAGCAGCTGCCTCTAAAAGATCTTTTTTCACCCTAATCTCAACAGGACTTTCAAATCTGTAATTTTCAGGATTATGTCTAACTAAATTAATGATTTTCTCTGTCTCTATTTTTGGCTTCTGATCGAAGCGTATTTTACCACCTTTTCTTCCTATCTTAATTCTATTAATCCCTAATTTCAGCATATTTAATTTAAATTCAGTAATTTTCATTAAATTTTCAGTAGGCTCTGGCAACTTACCAAACCTATCTATCATTTCCAGACCTAAATAATTCAACTCTTCTTTGTTAGTTACATTAGATATTCTTTTATATAAAACTAACCGCATATTGATATCCGGGAGAAAATTCTCTGGTATTAATGCCGGGATCCCAAGATCTATATCACAGTTTTTATCATCGAAACTCTCTAAACTTTTCCCTTGCTTTATCGCCTTTACAGCTTTATTCAAAATATCCATATACAATTGAAAGCCAATTTCTTGAATATGACCACTTTGATCATCACCAAGCAAATCTCCAGCACCACGTATTTCTAGATCGTGGCTAGCTAAAGTAAACCCTGAGCCTAACGTCTCCAAAGACTCAATAGCCTCAAGACGCTTTTTAGCATCAGATGTGATCAGATCAGCAGGAGGAGTTAAACAAAAGGCAAAAGCTTGATGATGTGATCGTCCTACTCGACCACGCAGCTGGTGAAGTTGTGCTAAACCAAATTTATCTGCACGCTCAATTATAATAGTATTAGCTGTTGGTATATCTATACCAGTTTCAATAATAGTAGTACATACTAATATATTTCCTCGTAAATGATAAAAATCATTCATAGTATCTTCTAATTGTTTCTCAGGCATTTGACCATGTGCAACTAAAACATTAGCATTCTTGACCATCGCGACAATTTCCTGCGCTTTTTTTTCAATTCCTTTCACATTATTATATAAATAAAATACCTGACCACCACGTTGTAGTTCTCGTTCTATTGCTTCTTGTACAAGGCTTACATTAAACTCACGAACAAAAGTTTTCACTGATAAACGCTTTGATGGCGGTGTAGCAATAATAGATAAGCCTCGTATTCCTCCCATTGCCATGTTTAAAGTTCTTGGAATGGGTGTTGCTGTTAACGTCAATATATCTATTTCTGCTCTTAGTTTTTTAAATTTCTCTTTTTGCTTAACACCAAATCGATGTTCTTCATCTATTATAAGTAGACCAAGATTATTAAAAGCTACATCATCTTGAATCAACCGATGTGTTCCAATAACAATATCAATTTTACCTTCTTTAACTTTTTCAAGTATTTTCAATTGTTCTTGTTTATTTTGAAATCTCGATAAAACAGCTATTTCTATTGGAAACTCTGAAAACCTACTTAAAAACGACTGATAGTGTTGCTCAGCCAATAAGGTTGTCGGCACTAAAATTCCGACCTGAAACCCTGATGTAGCTACAATAAAAGAAGCACGCATGGCAACTTCTGTTTTCCCAAACCCTACATCACCACAGATAACTCTATCCATCGGCCGGGTCGCTTGTAAGTCGTTAATGATATCAGTCGTGGCTTTTATTTGATCTTCTGTTTCCTCATAGGGGAAACTAGAAACAAATTCATCAAATTCTATACAATTAACTTGGAATTTTTGTCGCTGCTTTGTTTCACGCTTAGCATAAATAGCTAATAATTGTGCGGCTGTATCTTGAGCTTTTTTAGATGCTTTGTCTTTAGCCCGACGCCATTTATCACTACCAAGATAATGCAATGTTATTGATTCAACTGCGGCCCCACTATAATGTGAGACAAGATGTAATGAGGTAATTGGTACATATAACTTTGCATCTTCAGCATACTCTATTGCCAAAAATTCTGATTCACTCCCATTTGCTGATATTGTTATTAACCCTTTGTATCTACCTATTCCATGCTCAATATGTACGATTAAATCATTTAACTTTAGTTCAGCTAAGTTTTTTATCGCATATTCACTAACAAATTTAGCATTTTTATTTCTCTTTGATGTCGGGTGATATTGGCGACCAAAAAGTTCAAACTCAGTTACAATGCTAAATCCCTGTTTGCAACTAACATAGCCATTTACTAATGGTGCAACACAAACGTTATACTGACTTTCAGAATTAATAAATTCTTTCCAACTACTAATGTTTTGGGGTGCCACACCATGATTTCTTAATATTTGTTCAAGAATTTGATGCCTACCTATAGATTCAGCACAAAACAAAATTCTATTATCACTACTTTGTAAAAAAGTATTTAGTCTAGCCCCAGTTTCAGAAGTCTTTTTAATATCCATTTTAATATCAGGAACTTTAGTAAATTCAATATTACTCCGAGTTGTTCCATTTTCAACCTCAGATTCAACTAACATAACCTGAGGAAAATCTTTCAATTCTTGCATAAAAGACTGCGGCTCAATGTAGACCTCATTTTTATCTAAAATTGGCCTGGTTAGATCATGGCCAAATCTTTCATTTCTAGTTGTAATACTTTGCCAAAATTCATTAACACTATTTTGAATATCCCCTATAGAATAAATAGTTGTAGCTTTTGGCAAATAATCAAAAATTGTATGTAACTTATCAAAAAACAAGCCTAGGTAATACTCAAGTCCCGCAGCCATCTGTGCTTCAGACACTTGTAAATATAATGGTGACAGCCTTGGATCACTTTGGAAACAATCACGCCAATTAGTTCTAAATTTACTTATACTGCTCTTATCAAATGGAAATTCACGTGCAGGCAGTAAATTTATATTCTCAATTGAATCAACCGTTCTTTGATCTTCTATATCAAAAGTCCTAATGCCATCAACTTCATCATCAAATAGATCTATCCTATAGGGTATTTCCGCTCCCATTGGATAAATATCTATAATAGAGCCTCGAATTGCATATTCACCTTGGATTTCCACCTGTGATACCTGGTTATAATTAATATCAACTAACCTGGATCTTATTTTTTTTAAATTTAGCCTATCACCTACTTTGAGCTTAAACACTCTAGATAATATATACTCTTGGGGGCAAAGCTGATGCATTAAAGTTTGAGCCGATGCCAATACAACACCAGTGCTTACTTGGGTGATTTGATATAAAGTTGAAAGTCGTTCTGAAATAATTTCTTTATGCGGTGAAAATTGATCGTAAGGTAGAGTTTCCCAATCAGGAAAAAGCAGCAGATCTACTCCTGTTCCATCTAAATAAAACTCTAACTCTCGATGCAAACGTGTTAATTCAGATATACTTGGTGCAATAACTAAAGATAAACCATCATTTTCAGATAACTTACTTGCCAATACACAAGCATCTACACTCTTAAAGCAATTGCCATATTTATATTTGAGCATATTATAAGTCTAAAACCTTCTGTACATTTTTTGACCAAGTATACAGAAAAGCACTACTTACTTCAGCTATAATAGCATATTTCCCTATTTTACTCGTTTTTGCACCCATTCAGGAACATCCACATCAGAAGGAAGATCAACAGTTGTAGTTGGGAACGCCATATCAGCACCACATTCAGTAACAATTTCAGCAATTTTAACAAAAACTTCTTGTTGTATCTTTAAATACGGCACCCAGAGTGTAGTTTTAGTAAAGCAATATACTAAACAATCTAAAGAAGAATGATTGAAGTTATTAAATACAACAAATGTTGTTCTTTTCATATCAAGATCAGGATGTGATTTTAACATTTTTTCAATTTTTTCAGTAACCATACCAACTTTATCAGCATCTTGATAACGCAAACCAAAAACCATTTTAATTTGCCTATTTAACATTCGCTGTGGATTCTCAATTGATACAGTAAGAAAAACTGAATTAGGAACATATAATGGTCTCTGTGAGAACGTTCTAATTCTAGTCAACCGCCAGCCAATATGCTCTACCGTTCCCTGAATATTTTTATCTGGAGATAATATCCAATCCCCTACTTTAAAGGGACTATCCATAAAAATAATCATGCCACCAAAAAAATTAGCCAACAGATCTTTTGCCGCAATACCTAATATAATGGTGCTTGCACTTCCTAATGCTAGAACCCCATTAATGGGTATGCTTAATGATTGTAGTATTAATAATACTGTTGTTATTAGCAATGCTATTTTTAATACTCGCCCTATAGCTGTTGCTGTAGTTCTATTTTCAAGTTTTCCACCCCATTGTGGATCTGTAAATAACTCTTCAAGCTTGTTAATGAAACGCACAATCCCCCAAGCTAACAGAGCAATTATACCAACTTTTAAAGCACTTTCCTGCCATATGAATATGGAGCCAGTATCAAACTCGGTTTTTAACATTGAAATGGCGTAACTTACACCTAGTAGCAATATTAAATAACTAACAGGTTTTTCTGCTGCATAAACCAATGCCACACGCCATAAATCAGTTTTTTTCTTATCTCCATGTTTAGACATTATTTTTTTAAATATACTTGATTGTACTATTCTAGCAACAAGTGAAAACAGTATAATTAAAAAAACATTCACAACCAGATGAACATTTGTTTTAGCTACCATGTATTTAATAACAATATTATATAGAGCTTCTAAACTTTCCATTTCGTAAAATTCCTTATTTACACTTCTATTTTTTTACCTTGAATATTAGGAAACATAGCAACAACGTCACTATCAGAACGTTTTTTGATCTTAGCTACTCCTTGCTTATCAACTTTATCTATTCTTAATAGTTGGTGTACAGGTATATATGAAGCACTAACTCCACTAAATTCTGCTTTTAATTTTTCTTCACCTGGATCTATTAATAAACCTTCACTATTAGCAAACACGATATCTGAAATTTCAATAAATCCATGCATATTAGATTGATTAACATTTTTCAC
>Ga0066611_10000887_pt1 | contig 17224 bp, 14 predicted proteins | sample SaaInlV_DNA_200m_FD_60376 | JGI IMG/M metagenome (GOLD analysis project Ga0066611, IMG submission 60376) | Marine microbial communities from expanding oxygen minimum zones in the Saanich Inlet - SI075_LV_DNA_200m | ecosystem: Environmental > Aquatic > Marine > Unclassified | place: British... | reverse complement strand
ACCTCGCGGCCATCCAGTTCTACGGCGTACATCAAGCAAGAATTAACAGACGTGCCATCGACAATAACCGTGCAGGCACCACATTCGCCTTCGCCACAAACCAGTTTGGCACCGGTTAAGTCCAGCTTGTCGCGCAGCATGTTCAACACACTCAGGCCAGGTGCGACCGAGACGTGACGTTTTTCACCGTTAACAGTGAGGGTGATATTAACTTCAGACATTTGCGACACTTTCCAGAACTTCTTGAGTCATGACACGGACGAGATGGCGACGATACCAATCAGAGGCGCGCACATCAGAAATCGGATTCACTTCACTGTCGGCAACGTCCAGAACACTCTGGATCGAAGCGTCATCCAGAGATGTACCTTCCAGGGCGGCTTCTGTTTTCGAAGCTCTGATCGGCGTTGGTGCAACAGCGCCATAAACCACGCGAGCGTTGGTCAGGCTGCCATTACTGGCAACACCGCCAACACCAACGGAAACCATGGAGATTTCAAGCGCCGGACGAGGACCGGTTTTTCCGAATTGACCGACAAAGCCTTCTGCGGGACGATTAAACGAAACTGACGTCAACAATTCATTGGCTGTTTTGACACTCTTGCCGGGACCCGTGAAAAATTCATTCAGAGCCACCGTTCGTGTTGCAACAGCACCGTCAACCCAGCTGGACAATTCAACGTCGGCGTCCAGCACCATCAGCGGAATGATCATGTCACCGGCTGGAGAGGCATTGCAGATATTGCCCCCAACCGTCGCCATATTACGGATTTGATTACTGGCAAAGCGGTCAGCTGTTTCTGCCAATACAGGTGCTGTATCAGCGACAACACCATCAGTCAGCATATCGGTGATGGTTGTCAGCGCACCAATCGTGACACGGCCACCATCAACGGTGACACCGCGCAAATCAGCGATACGCCGCACGTTAAGCAATGTTGTGCCCACGCCACGTCCGCTGGCTGCCGTTTGCACCATCAGGTCTGTGCCGCCTGCAACAACTGTAACGTTCCCGTTCGCCAGCGCCTGGGTTGCTTCCGCAACCGACGTGGCGGCCAGGTATTCTTCGTACTCAATCATCATAATTCATATTTCCTAAAACAGAATCGGTTCTTCGTAATGACCGTAAACCTCTGTCAGGGCATTCGTCATTTCACCAACTGTCGCATAAGCTTTCACCGCAGCCATAATTGCTGGCATGACGTTTTTGTCAGCCTTGGCATCGGCAGATAATTGTTCGAGACAACGTGTGACTTCTTTGCCGTCCCGATTGGCACGCACCTTGGCCAGACTATCCGTCTGCAACCTGGTGTCCTCTTCGGAATATTCGTGGAATTCAACTTCCTGCTCGTCTTCCTTGTCGACGCGATAACGGTTTACGCCCACCTTCGGAAAATCACCACTTTCAATATTCCGGGTCATGTCATAGGCCTGGGACGAAACCTTGGCCTGTAAACGACCGTCCTTGATCATTTCGATGATGCCGCCTTCTTCCTCAACCTCGGCCATGATTTCTTCCATGCGCGTACGCATCTGATTGGTCATGGTCTCGACATAATAGGACCCGGCCAGGGGATCGATTGTTTCGCAAAGTCCCATTTCTTCTTGCAACAACTGCATGGTGCGCAGAGAAATTCGAGCCGAATATTCGGTCGGAATTGTATAGGCTTCATCGAAGGAACACAGCGCCATCGTCTGGGTCCCGGCAAACGCACTGATCAAGGCATAATAAGCGCCGCGCATAATGTTGACTTCAGGCTGTTCAAAAGTCAGACCTCCGCCTCCGCCGCCGGCAATCATACGCAGCCAGCCCGACTTCGGATCCTTGGCTTCGTAATCTTCCTTGATGATCTTTGCCCACAGGCTGCGACCAGCCCGGTATTTACAAACCTGTTCAAAGATATTGCCAAAGCTGTTGATGTTGTATGACAGGCGGTTGGCAAATTCATCAATCGGCACACCACGTTTGATGACGTTATCGGCATAGGCCTTGGCAATGCAAAAGGCGTAAGCCATTTCCTCTGCCGGATTACAACCTGATTCACGAATGTGATATCCGCATACACTGACCGGGCTGTATTTCGGGGCGTGTTCAGCGCAATATTCAATGGTATCGCCAACCAGCTTGACCGAAGGGTCAACCGGGAAAATCCAGGTGCCGCGACCAACAAATTCCTTGAGGATATCGTTCTGCGCAGTGCCACGAAGTTTCTTGAGGTCATAGCCACGCTTTTCGGCCATGGCCAGATACATGGCAATAAGAATGGCCGCAGAGCCATTGATGGTCAGGGAAACCGTGATTTCTTCCAGATCAATACCGTCAAAGGCGATTTCGAAATCACGCAAACTGTCGACGGCCATACCGACCCGGCCAACCTCGCCTTCGGCCATAACATCATCGGAATCGAGACCGGTCTGGGTCGCCAGATCAAAAGCAACATTCAGGCCGGTTTGACCATTTTCGATCAGATATTTAAAGCGTTTGTTGGTATCAACCGGATTTCCAAAACCAGCATACTGGCGCATGGTCCAGGGACGCTTGCGATACATTTCGCTGTGGATGCCACGGGTAAAGGGATATTGGCCAGGCTCGCCGACGAAATCAAAACCACCGGTTTCCTCTACATCAGCCGCTGTATAGACAGGGCGAACTTCAATCCCGGATTCGTTCAAAATCCGTTTTGTGCCATCAGGATTAATTTCAATCATGATGCTTCCTTTTCGTTTTTTACATTTGCATTAATGAAGTCAACAATCTCGTCGAGTTTTGTACCACCTGCAAATACACCGTCGATCCCGATGGATTTGAGTTCCGCATGATCTCGTTCGGGAATGCAGCCGCCGATAATCCACAACTTGTCGCTCAGACCATACTGATCGAGCAGACCTTTGAGTTTTTTGGAGAACGGGATGTGTGCGCCCGCCAGACTGCTGAGGCCGATGACATCAACATTTTCATCCAGAGCTCGCTGTGCGATCTCACTGGGTGATTTTCTCAAGCCTGTGTAGATCACGTCAAATCCCGCATCCATCAGGGCGCGCGTGACTACCTTGCCGCCAACATCGTGACCATCCAGACCGGGCTTGCCGATCAAAACCTTGATGGGACGTTTTTCCTCACCACTCATGTTGAAAGCTCCTTGTTACCTTTAATCACTGGCAATTTCTCCCGAGCTTTCATGCTGAAAGCTCCTTGTTACCTTTTATCACTGGCCATTTCTCCCGAGCTTTCATGCTGAAAGCTCCTTGGCAATAATCATTTTAAGAATTTCACTTGTGCCGCCACCGATCAGCGTGAAGCGCACATCGCGCAAATAACGCTGCACCGGGTATTCCATGGCAAAACCGTAACTGGCAAATATGCGGCAAGCCTTGTCGCAAATATCGGCTGCCGCTTCCGTGGCAAACATCTTGGCCATGGACGCTTGCTGGCGATTGGGCAAATCTTCATCTGTCAGACGCGCGGCGTAATAAGTCAGGTGCCGGGCAGCCTCCAGGTCTGTTGCCATTTCGGCCAACTTCATCTGGATCGCCTGAAAGCGATTGATGGAGCGACCAAACTGTTTACGCTCCTCGGCATATTTGATTGATTCATCCAGCGCCGCCTGGGCCACGCCCAGCCCGAGAGACGCGGTCATAATGCGGATTTCGGACAACAACTTGCGCAAGTGTCCTTCTGCATCACCCTCTTCTTTACTGAGGCGGTGGCTGTCGGGAACAAAACAATCATCGAAGGTAACTTCGGACGTGGGCAGAGAACGTACACCCATTTTTTCGATGGGTTTGCCGATGATCAGGCCGTCGAAGTCTTTTTCAACGAGAAAGATTGTCAGCTTCTGTTCTTCACCGGCCTTGGCAAAGACGGTGAAAAAATCAGCTACAGGGGCAGCTGTTACCCAGGTTTTGGCTCCGTTAATCTTGTACCCACCATCAACCTTTATCGCATTGGTGCTAATACCGCCAAGATCGCTGCCAGCATTGGGTTCGGTCATGCAAATGCCGCCCAGCATTTTGCCTTCCAGTGCCGGTTTAAACAGGCGTTCCTTGATGTCTTCGTTGCCCAGCATGTGCAGAAACTTGGTGCCCATCAGGGCCTGCATGGCAATGGCACCGGCCACGGACATGGAGCCGCGTGCGATCTGTTCAATTGCCAGGCAAAAGGTTAGCAAGCCGGCATCAGAACCACCAACATTTTCGGGATAACGCATGCCGATGAAGCCAAGTTCTGCCAGCTGGTTGATATATTCCCGCGGGTATTCATGGGCTTCATCTATGGCCTCAGCAGCAGGAAGTAGTTGTTCATCCACATAACGGGCGAAGGTATCCTGTACCAGGATTTGTTCTTCGGTTAAACCAAGCGTCATCGTCTTCAGCCCTTGTATCCGTAGACATCGCGGGCAACTTCATCAGAAATCACACCATTGCGAATTTCAGCTTTCAGCACATCGCGATCACGGTCTTCGGGTTTGCCCCAGCCACCGCCGCCACCGGCAAACTGATGATACCTGGTTCCCTTCGGCACGCCTTTGTGCAGGGATTTGTTCAGGGGTACCAGTTCAGTGCCGTCCGGGTAGGTCAGCTTGATTGAATTCAAGGTTGAATCGTGACCGCCAAAAAGCCCGAACGCCGGTTCAAAATCACCGTCACCGAATGTCACAAACTGGGTGTCTTCGGAACCAATGGTATAGATGGTCTCCACACCCAGACCGCCGCGCCACTGTCCGGCACCGCCTGAATCGGTTGTGTATTCATGTTTTTTGAGCAAATGAGGTGTTTGCTGTTCGAACATTTCATAGTCCTGATCAACCATGCCGCCAGAGGCATCAATCATGCCGATGTGGTCATAACCGTCGGTACCCTTCATGCCACCGGAGCCGCCCTTCTGGCCCATGAAAAAGATATCGACATAGGTATCGTCTTTTTCCTCGTCCCGGGCGGAGGTCAGGGAGCAGAAAAGATTGTTCCAGCCCGCCGTCACATTGTCAGGAATGGCAGGTGCCAGGGCGCGCATGATGGCATCGGCATTTGGTGGACACAGATGGTTACCAAAAGTCGTCGCCTTGGGGTAGGAGGCATTCAGGATCGTGCCCTCCGGAATGATAATTTCCAGCGGTTCGATCATGCCTTCATTGTGCGGAATGTCCGGATTGATCATCTGCAACAAGGTCAGGATGGTTGCCGACGCACTGGAGGTATAGGTGCCGTTTACAAACCCGTTGGTCTGAGCGTCGGTGCGTGAATAATCAAACTTGATGGACTTGTCATAAACATCGATATCAACACGAATGGTAAATTCGCTACCTAAATGGTGGCCATCATAATAGACCATGCCTTCGCCGGAATACCGGCCATTGGGGATCTTGAAGATTTCGCTTTCCATCATCTGGCGGGTTGATTGGAACAAGGCTTTCTTGTGCGCGTTGAAGCTTTCCTTGCCGTACTTGCCCAGCAGCTCCAGCAGGCGACGCTCGCCGACGGTACAGGCCCCCATTTGTGCCCGCATGTCATGCTGCACCATATCGAAACGGATATTGGCGAAGATCAGGTCCCAGACGTCCTTGCGCAGTTTGCCCTTGTCGTAGACTTTCACCGGTGGAATGCGCAGGGCTTCCTGCCAGACTTCGGTGGCGTCCGGGTTGTAGCCACCAGGGACGTTGCCGCCGATATCAGCCTGATGGCCCTTGACCGCAGACCAGCCAACAAGTTCGCCATCCAGGAATATGGGTTTGTAGACGGCCACATCGTTGTTCTGGTTGCCCATGGAAAAGACGTCATTGTGAAAAATCACGTCGCCTTCATGGATGTCGCCTTCGAAGAATTCGAGGATATATTTGCAGACCGGGGCCAGCGAAAAGGCGAGGATCGGCAAGTTCTCGGTTTGCTCCAGCATATTGCCTTTGGCATCGTAAAGTCCGGTGACAAAATCCTTGGCTTCACAAAGAATGGGCGAGCGCGCAGTTTTCTCTACTGACATGCTCATCTCATCAGTGATGGATTTGAAAGTCCGTGCGTAAACGGATAGCAGAATGGGATCAATATTGCTCATCAGGAGCCTCCCTCAATTGTTTTTGCTACAAGGTCTTCACGACCTTTTCTGTAAAGAACGAACGATCCAAAACTATCGACCACGCAATCATAGTCGGCACTGACGAAGATGGCCGTGGTTATCTGTTCGATCATGGCCGGACCGGTCAGCCGGTTGCCATGTTCCAGCTTGTGACCGTCAAAGACAGTGGTATCGCGGAATTCATTGTACTCCGGAATATACATGCTGCGCTCACCTTTTTGTGCAGCGGAGGGATCGCTTCCGGCTCTGGCAGTGGTCGCGATTTCCGGTTTTTCCGTGATTCCCACAGCCTGCACCCGGACATTGATGATCTCGACCTGAACCACTTCGTCGTTATCTTCCAGGGAATAGCCGTAGAGGCGATTGTGTTCGGCATGAAAGGCCTGGGCGATAGTTGCACCATCACCCGCTTTCAACGCATCCTGCGGCACAACAAAAGAGACTTCGTGATATTGCTTGAGATACCGGCAATCGAATTTGACATGAGCTTCGCGTCGCTCAGCAGGAATGCCTTCTTCTTCCAGCATTTTGTCGCCTTCAGCGATCATGCTGTCGATCCGGGCATTCAAATCGGTCCAGTCGGCTTCCATCAGGGGCGATACAAAGGTGCGAACGAAATCGTGTTTGATATCGCCCATCAGCATGCCGACAGCACACAGGATCGAACTTTCGCGCGGCACGATCATGAACGGCATATCCAGTTCCGAACAGATCAGGCAGGAATGAATAGGTCCTGCACCGCCAGCCACAATCATCGGGAACTCACGTGGATCAAAGCCTCGCTTGATCGTGATTTCGCGTACACCCTGGGCCATGTTGTTACAGTTTATACGATACATCCCGGCGGCAGCTTCTTCGATGCTCAGACCCATCGGATCGCCGATGTGCTTTTTGATCGCTGCACGAGCGGCATCGATATCGAGGGACATCTTGCCACCGGCAAAGAAACCCGGATTGAGATAACCCAATACCAGATTGGCATCGGTACAGGCAGGCAATTCACCGCCCTTTTGATAGCTGACCGGCCCCGGTGCAGCACCTGCACTTTGTGGGCCCATGCGCAACAAGCCACCTTCATCGATCCAGCCAATTGAGCCGCCACCGGCGCCAATGGTGTGAATACCCAGCATAGGCAGGGCAATACGATGACGATCGATTTGGCCGTCATTGACCATGATGGGGCTGTCGACGACAAGGGCAGCTTCAAAACTGGTTCCGCCCATATCCACAGTCAAGCTGTTGTTATAGTCATGCGCCTTGGCATAGATGTGTCCGGCTCCAGGTCCGCCCGCAGGACCAGACAGCAGGGTCAGGGCAGCATTCTCGCGCGCCACCTGCGGCGACATGACGCCACCGTTGGATTGCATGATCAGCAGCACGCCTTTGAAACTGATGTCAGACAACCGACCCACCAGCTGGTTCAGGTAATGATCCAGAATGGGGCCGATATAGGAGTTCAGGGCCGTGGTGCTGATGCGCTCGTAAAAGCGGATCGACGGCAGCAGGTCTGTTGAAACTGTAAGATATGCTTCCGGCATTTCCTTGCGCACAAGTTCGGCTGCAGCCTGTTCATGCTCGGGATTGGCAAAGGCGTTCATGAAACAGATCGAGACCGCTTTGACGTCCTCTGCCTTGAACAGCTCAATCGCCGCCCTGATATCATCCAGGTTCAGGGGTTCAACTTCACGTCCATTGCGGTCCAGGCGGCCACCTACACCGGCGCGAAGATAGCGCTCGACCAGCGGTTTAACGTTGGTGTAGCGATTATTATATTGTTCTTCGCGGATACCACGGCGCATTTCCAGAGCGTCGCGCAGTCCTTCTGTGGTGATCAGGCCACTTTTGGCACCACGCCGCGTCAGCGTTGCGTTCGTTGTCACCGTTGTACCGTGAACAATGGTTTCCAGCTCGCCTGCGAACTGTTCCAGGGTCATGGGTGGATCCAGCATTTCGGCCAACTCAGTCATCCCCTGGATGACTGCTATTGAAGGGTCATCCGGAGTAGACAACGCCTTGTGAATTCTCGGAGCTTCACCTTCGCGAACAAGGAAAAAGTCGGTGAACGTGCCACCAACATCAATGCCGATCTTCATATCTTCATAGCCTCCAGGCTTTCTTCCGGGTCGTTTGTTATTTCACTGACCAGTTTTCTGACGTCATCCTTGACGACTTTGCCCATCGCGTTGCGAGGCAACTGATCAGTAAACACTACTTCTTTTGGATGTTTATAGCGTGCCAGATTGTCTTCAAATGCGGCCAGCACATCCTGTTCTTTCAGCGTTCGTCCATCTTTCAGCACACAGACGGCGACCGCAACTTCACCCCATCTGGCATCACTTTTGCCAACTACCGCAGCTTCGGCAAGGTCGTCGACTTCGGCAAGGATATTTTCCAGTTCTGCCGGATAAATATTTTCACCACCAGAAATGATCATGTCCTTTTTACGGTCATCAACATAAAGATAACCCTCTTCGTCAAAGTGTCCCATATCGCCTGTCTGGAACCAACCATCTGCATCAAGAACTTCACGTGTTACGTCCGGCTGCTGCCAGTATTCACGCATGACGCTGGCACCACGGACCAAAATCTCTCCTGACGTTCCCTGCCCAACATCCATGCCATCGTCGTCGACAAGGCGAACCTCGCAATGGATGGCAGCTTTGCCAGTTGATCCAAGCTTGCTGTGGGCATCATTTACCGTTGTATAGACAGCGATTGGTGCGGTTTCTGTGGACCCGTAAATCTGAATAACCGGGACAGATTTTTTGTGAAACTGTTCGATCAGGCTGTGCGGCACGAACGTCGATCCCGTTGTCACGGATCGTATTCCTTCAAACGACGCCTTCGCCCATCGGGGATGCGCGACCATCGCCTGCATCTGGGCCGGGACAAAACAAGTCAGCGTCACGTCGCCTGATTCCAGATCATCAAATGTTGCATCTGGCTCAAACTGTTTTTGCAGGATTGTCGTCGCCCCCAGATGCAATGCCGGTAAAGTCTGGATGTTCAGACCACCGACATGGAACAATGGCAGCGTCGTCAAGGCAACGTCACTGCCAACCAGTCCATGCATGTGGATACTGTTGATCGCATTGAACTGCATGGCATTTTGCGTCAGTACAACGCCTTTAGGCGCGCCGGTTGACCCGGATGTATAACACAGCAAAAGCGCATCTTCCGGGCCACCACTGACTGGTGCGGTAACGCCTTTGTATTCCTCGATCAGGTTGTCGAGACTGATCCAGTTTTCTTTTTCACCGTTCATGGCAACAAAATGCGGCACATCGATTTCGTCGCGGCTGACATCTACGTTGTCGATAAATTCCTCGCCAACGAACAATGACTTCGGCCGGGCATCAGCGATCATCCGGTTATGTTCCGGCCCCGCCAGCCGCCAGTTCAGAGGTGAGATCATGGCCCCCAGACGGGCACAGGCAAACAGCAAAGCCAAAGTCACCGGAGAATTCAGAGACAGTACAGCGACACGGTCGCCACGGCTGACATCCAGTTTGTTCGCCATCGCCGCCGCCAGGGCTTCGATCATCGCCGCAAATTCGGCATAGCTGATTTCCTTGCCTTCAAACCGCAATGCAGTTTTGTCAGGCGTGAAATCAGCGTGTCGTATGATCCAGCGGGAAAGGTCCATGGGTATTCTGATATTTCCGATTTTTGAATTCGTATTCGCCACACAGGTCGAAAGTCCCCCTGATCGGCATCTGCCAAAAGCTAGACATGAATCGACGATCTGTAAACAAAAAATTTTACGGTACTGTAAAATTTTCTTTACAATATGTAAGGAAGCTGACTAGAGTAAAAATCGAGAGAGTTGAATTTGTCGATTTTCGGCAGCTTTGTGATGACCTGATTATTGGAAACCGGATTATGGCAATGAACCGCAGAACTGAAATCCTGCGTCGGGCGGCTGAACTGTTCGCCGACAAAGGCGTTGCCAACACTTCGATAGAACATATTGCGACGGCGGTCGGTATCAAGCGGGAAGCGATTTACTATTATTTCAAAAGCCGCCACGACATCTTGCTTGAAGTCCTGTTACCATCGAGCAAAAGCCTGCTTACCGGCATGCGCAACATTCGCAGAATGGATATGACAAGCCCGGAAAAACTGCGCGCCGCCTTCGAAAACCACCTGGCAAGCTTTGATCCGACCTATCTGGAGATGTCTATCGCCTTGCGCGAAGACCACTTTTTTGCGGACCCGTCAAAACTGGGCCAGTTGCAGGGTACGTGGGACGAATACAGTAATCACTGGACCGAACTGATCCGTGAGGGACAGGAACGTGGGGAGTTCAAGGATGGTTTGGACCCCAAAATGGTTGCGTTCGGCATTTTAGGCATGTGTAACTGGTTATCGCGCTGGTTTGACCCCTCGAAAGGCACCTCGATTGACGAAATTATTGACACCTATTTTACGGTAACGTCAAATGGCCTTGCGACAACCAGTCCAGATATAGCGGCGGAGTAATCCAACCGCACAATATGTGGGTCTTCTGAAATTTAACCGAATGATATTGTTGCACTACCCACCTATTTATTGTTCTAATGCACACCGAACCAATAAATTGCATCGACAAAAACAAAAGCAAACGACAAAACAAACATCAAATTGGTATCAACAGGGAGTTTATTACCATGAATTTGAAATCACTGGCACTTGCCGCCGCGGCAGTAGCTATAACAGGTGCCGCATTTGCGGTGCCAACGACTGCCTCTGCAGAAACAAGACTGACAGCAGCAAGTTGCTTTCCCGTCGGCAGCCCTCCGGGTCGCCCGTTTGAAGCCGTCGTCAAAGCCATCAATGCAGCGGGCAAAGGCGTCGTCAATGTCAAACTAATCGGCGGTGCGCCAGCGATTGGCAGCCCCTTCACCTTGACGCAAAAATTGTCAAAAGGTGCCTTTGATTTCGTCGGTTGTACCGAAGCTTATTTTGGTAACCTGTTGCCTGAAGCACCTGTATTCCGTCTGGCCGAATATACATATGCCGAGCTGCGCAAGAACGGTGGCTGGGATTACATGGCAAACCTGATGGGCATAAAAGGCGTCCATATGGTCGCTCGTCACCACGATTTTGGTCCCTTCCATCTGTGGCTGAGCAAGAAAATCGACAAACCGAACCTGAAGGGTTTGCACTTGCGTGTTGCCCCGGTTTACACCGCATTCTTTAAAAGCCTCGGTGCCACCGTACAGACAGCCGCCTTGCCACAAATCTACACCTTGATGGAAAACAATACCGTTCAGGGTTATGGCTGGCCGGCACTGGGTTGGGTCCCACCATGGGCGAAAGTCACCAAATACCGGGTTGAGCCTGGTTTCTACACCAGCACACTGTTCACAATGGCGAACCAGAAAAAATGGAACTCGCTTCCCCAGGACGTGAAAGATGTGATCAACAAGGCTGCTATGGCTTCTGAAGCAAAAGGCGAGCCAGCTGGTCCTGAATTCAAGGCTTCATTGAAGAAGCAGCATGCCTGGTTGGAAAAGCAGGGCGTTGGCGTCATTGAGTTCAAGGGTGCCGAGCGTGATTTCTGGGTGAAATCAGCCAAGGATGCTGCCTGGGGCGAAGTTCTTGCCCGCAGTCCCGTCCATGGTCCAAAGCTGATGAAGCTTTTCACCAAGTAAAATATCTTCTGTATATGCGAACGGTGGCGCCGGCAATCGGGGCCACCGTTTCGTTTACAACCTGTCCTGAATATTAGTTTGGCGGCCCTCTGAATGCGCACGCAAATAGATCGTATCGAGGCCATTTTTAATCGCACAATCTATGCACTGATTGTCCTTGTCGCGATTTCTATTGGCTCTTTCGCAGTTCTTATTCCCCTCAATCTCCTGATCGTAAAAACAGGTATCGGTGCCATCTGGTGGCTGAGCGAGGGCGTAGAATATGCGCTTTATGTTGGTGTCTTTCTGGGTGCCCCGTGGGTGCTTCAGCAAGGTGCCCATGTCCGTGTTGACGTGATCGTTTCATCATTACCTGAAAAGGCGGCGGCCTGGCTTGAACGTTTCCTGGATTTGATCGGTGCAATCCTCAGCCTGGTCCTTTGCACTTATGGTGTACGCCTCGCCATTTCGGAATATGTCGACAATACGTACCCTGACAAAGACCTGAGCATCGCGAACTGGATCATGATGACTGTATTCGCCGTATCGTTTTTTCTGCTGGCGATTGAATTCCTGTTCCGAATTCGTCGCGCCAATGAAATTGTGGTTACTGAAAACGCTGAAAACAAAGAAGCAGGGTTCTGATCGATGGAATGGTATGGCGCTCTTATCCTTTTGCTGGGTACCGTTTGCACCCTGATGTTCCTTGGCCTGCCTGTGGCGCTGGCCTTTTTTGCAGCTAACATTGCCGGAACATATTTATTCCTGAACGGCGACATTGGCTTGATGTTCATGCCGATGGAGTTTCACAACGCCATCAAATACACTCTGGCCCCGATCTCGCTATTTTTGCTGATGGGCGAAATCCTGTTGCAGACCGGTGTAGCCTTCAAGGCAATCGGTGCTATCGACCGCATGATTTCGAAAATACCGGGTCGACTTTCCGTCGTCTCTATTGTTGGCGGTACAGTCTTTTCCTCCTTGTCCGGGTCCACCATCGCCAATACCGCGATCCTGGGTTCCGTGTTACTTCCGGACATGATCAAGCGTGGCTATCATCCCTCAATTTCCATGGGACCGATTATGGCCGTTGGTGGTATCGCCATGCTGATCCCGCCTTCGGCACTTGCCGTATTGCTGGCCAGTCTGGCTGAACAATCCGTCGCCCAGTTGCTAATCGCCGGGATCATTCCTGGTATTTTGATGGCGATCCTGTTTTTCGCCTATGTGATAATCCGCTGTATCATTAATCCGGACCTGGCACCGGCCTATGATCCTGACGAAAGCGGTCTCGATGCGCCGTTGACCATGGAGCTTAATCTTGGTGGCAGGACACGCTGGTCATGGGCTTATGACGGACGCTTCAATCGTCTGATCAATCGCACGCTACCTTTCTATCTTTATATCCTGCCTCTGCTGCTTATTTTCGTTGTCGTCGTTGGCAGTATCTTCTTCAGGATTGCTTCACCAACCGAATCCGCTGCTCTCGGCAGTCTGGCATCTCTGGGTGCCTGTTACTTCTTCAAACTTTTCAAGAATACGGTGAAGATTTCCGGTATTGATGGTGCCGAATTTGGCTGGGGTGCTGTAATGAAATCCCTGGTCGAAACCGCCAAAATCAATACCATGATCCTGTTCATCATTGCCGGTTCACTGGTTTTCAGTCAGGCCCTGTCATATTCCGGTGCCACGGACGGATTGTTGCAGCAGATTACCTCGCTTGATCTGACTCCGTTCATGGTCGTGATCATGATGATGGTTGTACTGTTATTCCTGGGTGCCTTTATGGATCAGGTCAGCATGTTGCTGCTGACCCTGCCGTTCTTTCTTCTGGGTTCAACATCGTTGCAGGTCGTTTTTCAGATTGACGTGATCTGGCTGATGGTCCTGATGCTGATCACCATGGAAATCAGTTTGCTGACACCGCCCTTCGGCTTGTTGCTGTATGTCATGAAGGGGGTCGCCCCGTTCAAGGTCAGCCTTGGTGAAGTCGTCCGGTCGGCGCTGCCATTTATCCTGATTGAGCTGGCTGTACTGGCCCTGCTGATCGCGGTACCTGAAGTTGCAACCTGGTTACCAAGCCGGGTGGACTAGCGCTCTTTCAAGGACAGTTCTTGTTAGCGATCACCCTGGCTCTTCCCACCCAGCATGGGCAGCATGTCCATATGACGCAGCAGGGCAACGAACGTCGACAGTTTGTCACTGCGGAACTTGTCGGGGTCGACTTCGGAATAGTCGTAAAATCCCTTGCCATGCCCCAGGCCCAGTTCACCTGATTCCATTTTTTGCTTGACGATTTCCGCCGGTGCAAAACGGTCTGACTGCAATTCTTTTTGCAGATAGTTGCAAGCGTAATAGAGGATATCAACACCACCCCAATCGGTGAACTCCACCAGGCCCATCGTCGCGTAGCGCAATCCAAAACCAACCCGTACAGCCAGATCAATATCTTCAGCAGTTGCCACGCCTTCCTCGACCATGCGAGCAGCTTCGTTCATGGCGACAGACTGGATACGCGGTACGATATAACCGGGCGAGGCCTTGCAACGCACTGGCACCTTGCCTACCGATTTGAGGAAATCCATCAACCGGGTAACAACATCCTCAGACGTCCGGTCGCCGGGACTGACTTCAACAAGGGGAATGAGGTAGGCCGGGTTCAGCCAGTGGGCGTTCAGGAACCGTTCCGGGCCATCAACAAAGTCAGACAACGCGTTGACCGACATGGTAGATGTCGTTGAGGCAATGATGCACTCAGGTCGCGTCAGCTTACCTGCCCTGATCAAGGCATCTTCCTTGGCCGCCATCACTTCCGGCACGCCTTCAAAAACATAGTCCGCCTGACCAAGGACTTCCGCAGCCTTGTCCGCACCGGCACCATGGATGCGCCCAAGAATTGCCTCTACTTCGGAGGCATCAAGCACATTCAGTTCAACCAGAAACGCCAGATTTTGAGCAACTTCCTGCTTGCCTGCAGCCAGCAGTTTTTCAGAATCCGCGGCTTCACGTGGTTTGAAATCAAGTACGGTTACATCGTGACCGGCATAGGCGAAGACCTGGGCAATACCCCGCCCCATACGCCCGGCCCCCAGCGCGACAATATTCGTCATGAGGAGAAACCGTCCTGTAACAACTTCTTCCATCCTGCAAGATCCAGATCAAGACCCAGAGAGGCAAGCGTACGGCCTGTCGCATACAAGTCTTCACCTGTAATCGCGGAACCGATGGCGAGGAAACCCGTTGCCAGTGGCGCTTCAACGCCAGCCAGTTTGGCAACTGACGTCAGAAACGATAACCCTGTCGCTGTGTCTTCAAGCATATATCGATGCTCGGTCAAGACGATATGTTCGCGCCAGTCTCCACTGTCCGTCAGTTTTTCATGAGATGAATTGCCGTACATCCATTCATCGCGGCTGTCATCATAATGATCCGCCAGCGGGAAATGAGGGGCGGAGTACCCCAGGGCCTCACGAATAGCTATGCGCTCATTATCCAGAGCGTCCGTGGTGCGCCGAATTGAGGGTTGGGTGCCTTCATTGTGAATATCCCAGGCATCAAAATGCTCGAGCGGACCGGCGTTCATCATAATCAAAGGCGGATGGATTATCGGCCCGGCATTCATCAAAGCACCATCAAGCAAGTCCTTGAGGGGTTCTACTGATGGGTAGGCCTTGGAGATAACTTCCAGGGCACGTTCAGATTCACGCGCCGGAAAAATACCGGTTGGCAAACGCGTGGCGTAAACGCTGATGCGCACTTCGTCCGCACCTTGTTTGCGCGCAAGGTAAGGCAATGTACCGGTTTCACCGAAAGCTACATTGGCCTTGTTGCCAGCATCATGCGCAGCTTTGGCATAAATCAGACCACCAAATGTTCCTGGTGGTAAATAGGCAACCTGACCATCTTCCCACAGAGAAGCCATTTGAGGCGCCAGTGACAAATGTGTTGTGCAGGGCAATGGCATGACCACCAATTCCGCGCCCCGCATTGCTTCGGCCAGGTCGCCAGTCAATTTATGGATTTTTACCGGACGCGTGCTCTTTGCGTCGATGACATTAATAATGCCTGTTTCCAGCACCGCCCCGAACGCTGCGACATCACGACGCCACAACCGAACATTATGGCCTTTTTCCGTCAAATCCACAGCGGCGGCATAACAGCCATGTCCGCCACCAATAACAGCGATATCCATAAAGATTGCCCTCCATTTATTTTAAGCTTAAAATAAATCATCAAACAACGCCAGAATTAATATGTGGAGTTCATCATGACCGGAAAATCCTTCAAAGGCGAAATCCTGGAACCTTTTATTTCCGACGAACAACGCGCACTTTTGCCTGAGGTTCCTGGCAATGTCATTAACGGCCTTGGCGAAGAAACTGTCCGGCGCCCTTCTCCTATATACTGGCACCCGCCACGCAAGAAACATCCCTGGGCCCCTGTGCAGAGCTGGATGCTGGAAAAGTCCAGTCGTGAGGTAACGGATGTTGCCGACATGAATAATTCCCTGGGTGGTCGGGGCAACAAGGAACGGGTTCCCCAGGCTGAACAGAAAAGCGATATGACGCCTGCGGAGTTAACAGCGGCTGTCAAAAAATTTGCGCTGGAAAATGAAGCTGACCTTGTCGGCATCACTCATTTACGTGAGGAGTGGATTTACGATAATTACGATGCCCCAAAAGACCATATGGTTGTCATCGTCGCCATTGAAATGAACCACAAGGAATTGGCAACCGCACCTGAGCCCGAAAGTGTTGTTGAAGTAATGAGGGCCTATAACCGGGGCACACGGATCACAAGGGCAACAGCGGACTGGATTTTGGCCAAAGGTTACGATGCGGAGCCAGAAGGTGGACCCATTGCCGGTCGCTTCCCGCTGATCCCCGCCGGATTGGCAGCTGGCATGGGGGAGCTTGGCAAACATGGTTCCATCATCAACCGGAAATATGGATCATCCTTCCGCCTGGCAGGCGTGATCACAGACATGCCCTTGATCGCAGATGAGCCTGACGACATCGGCGTCGATGATTTCTGTCGAAGCTGCAAACTCTGTGAAGCGGCCTGTCCACCTAATGCCATCGCCAGCGAAAAACAAACGGTCCGCGGTGTCGAAAAGTGGTACGTCAACTTTGATAAATGCGTACCCTATTTCAACGAAACCTATGGCTGCGGTATTTGCATTTCCATATGCCCCTGGAGCCGTCCCAACGTCGCCAGCGGACTTGCTGCCAAAATGGCGCGCAAGCGCGAAAAGGAAATTGGCTGACCCTATTCAGCCGCTTCCTGTTGAGGTGATGCCTGTCGCCAGATTTCCATGCGTCCAGTGGTTTCTGCACGCACCTTGTCAACTGTTGCCTGCTTGACCGGACCATAACCTCTGATGCTTCGGGCAAGATCGGCGATTTCTGCTGCATCGGCATAGTTTTCAGACGAAAGACCAGATAGCAGTTCGTCGATCACGCTTTCATATTCTGCGATCAAAGCCTGTTCCATTCGGCGCTCGGCCGAGTAGTTGAAAATGTCCAGCACCCCGCCACGAAGA
>Ga0066611_10000856_pt1 | contig 17501 bp, 14 predicted proteins | sample SaaInlV_DNA_200m_FD_60376 | JGI IMG/M metagenome (GOLD analysis project Ga0066611, IMG submission 60376) | Marine microbial communities from expanding oxygen minimum zones in the Saanich Inlet - SI075_LV_DNA_200m | ecosystem: Environmental > Aquatic > Marine > Unclassified | place: British... | reverse complement strand
CCGCTGGCCCCCGTTGATCCTTCGCTGAAGGTGCCCCATATGGGGTGGAATGACCTTTATGTCGATGAAAATAACCACCCGGTACTGTCCGGGATTTCAACAGGCGACCACGTCTATTTTGTTCATAGCTATCACATGAAGACGGCAGAACCGGCCCATGTGCTGGCGACGGTTGATTATAGCGAGCCGGTAACGGCGATTGTGGGTCGTGACAATTTGGTTGGAACCCAGTTTCATCCGGAAAAAAGCCAGAGGGTTGGTCTACGGTTGATTGCCAATTTTCTGGCCTGGAAACCGTGAGAGAGGGATCAGCGGTGAGCGCAATGGAAAACACGAATACCATGATTGAGTGGCTGGAAGAGTTTCGCGGCAACGATCTGGATGAGCTGTGCAATGCGACTGAAGAAGCCATCGTCGACGGCAATGGATTTGGTTGGCTGAAGGTGCCACAACGCCAGGTTCTGGAAAATTACTGGCGCGGCGTATTGTTGGTGCCCCAGCGCCGCCTCGTTGTTGCCCGTCTGGAAGGCTCAATCGTCGGCTCGGCCCAGGTCGTCACCCCGGCGGCAAATAACGAAGCCGGTGCCTTTGCATTGGTTATGACGACCTTTTTTCTGGCCCCCTGGGCACGCGGGCATAACCTTGGCGCGGGCATGATGTCGGTCATGGTGGATCAGGCCAGGGCCGAAGGGTTTCGTTTGTTCGAGTTCAATGTCCGGGCAACACAGGCAGCGGGGATCAGGCTGGCCGAACAAATGGAATTCCAGCTTTGGGCCACAAAAGAAAAATATGCTCTGGTCGACGGTGAATTTGTTGCTGGATATTATTATTGCAAAGACCTCGACACCGAGGCTCAGGAGTAACTTCGTTGATTCTTTACCCCGCTATTGATTTGAAGGATGGCCAATGCGTGCGCCTGCTGCGCGGCGATATGGACAAGGCCACAGTGTTTAATGATGACGCTGGCGCCCAGGCCGCCAAATTTGTTGCCGGTGGCTGCCAGTGGCTGCATGTTGTTGATTTGAACGGGGCCTTTGCCGGACGGCCCGTAAACGGTGACGCCGTTGACGCCATTCTGTCGGCTGTGGATGTGCCAGTGCAACTGGGCGGCGGCATACGTGATCTTGAAACCATAGGCATGTGGCTTGATCGCGGCATATCCCGCGTGATCCTTGGCACAATTGCCGTCCGGGACCCGGATCTTGTCCGTGCTGCCTGCAAACAATTCCCAGGGGCCGTTGCTGTTGGCATCGATGCCCTGAATGGCAAGGTCGCCGTTGAAGGCTGGGCCGAAGCATCAGAACTGGGCGCCATTGAACTGGCCAACCGTTTTGAAGACGCAGGTGTGGCCGCGATTATTTATACTGACATTGATCGCGACGGGGCCATGCAAGGCGTCAATGTTGAGGCAACTGCGGAACTGGCGGCGGCAACGTCGATCCCGGTTATTGCTTCTGGTGGCGTCAGTTCTGTCGATGATCTCAGGGCCTTGAAAAAACAGGCAGCAAGCGGCATTGCCGGTGCGATTTCCGGGCGCGCACTATATGATGGCGGCATGGATCTTGGTGAGGCAATTGCCGCCTGCGCGGATTGACGGAACAAAAAATGTTGAAACCCCGAATCATTCCCTGTCTCGACGTCAAGGATGGCCGCGTTGTCAAAGGCATCAACTTTGTTGATCTGGTCGATGCCGGTGATCCGGTCGAACAGGCGCGTGTCTATGACGAACAAGGCGCAGACGAGCTTTGTTTTCTCGATATCACCGCAAGCTCAGATAACCGCGACAGCATGTATGATGTGATCTCCCGCACGGCAGAACAATGCTTCATGCCCTTGACCGTCGGCGGTGGTGTCCGGGCAACAGAAGATATTCGCAAATTATTGCTGGCGGGGGCGGACAAGGTTTCCATTAACACCGCTGCCGTACAAAACCCGGAACTTGTGAAAGAGGCCGCAGAAAAGTTTGGCAGTCAGTGCACGGTCGTTGCCGTTGATGCCAAAAGCACAGGCCCCGACACCTGGGAGATATTCACCCACGGTGGGCGTAATGCTACTGGTCTGGAAGCTGTTGCCTGGTGTCGGCGAATGGTTGAGCTAGGGGCGGGTGAAATCCTGTTGACCAGTATGGATCGTGACGGCACCAAACAAGGTTTTAACCTGCCGCTGACCCGTGCCGTTGCCGATGCCATTCCGGTTCCTGTCATTGCCTCGGGCGGTGTGGGTACGCTTGATCATATGGTCGAAGGCATTACCGAAGGCCACGCGACCGGTGTACTCGCCGCGTCGATATTTCACTTTGGCACCTACACAATTGCAGAAACAAAAGCCCACATGAAAGCGGCCGGGCTCGCTGTTCGGGAATAGGGAAATAAATCGATGACAGAAAATTCAGCCATGGACGCCCGGATGCTTGATCGTCTGTTTGACCTTGTCGAAGAGCGCAAGACCCACGATCCTGACAAAAGTTATGTTGCAAGTCTTTATAAAAAAGGCCGCCAGAAAATCGCCCAGAAAGTTGGCGAGGAAGCCGTTGAAACGGTCATCGCCGCCACGACAGACAAGCGCGATGAAATTATTGGCGAAAGTGCAGACCTGTTGTTTCATCTGATGGTCTTGTGGGCGGACAGTGGTGTGCGCCCGGCAGAAATATATGCTGAACTGGCGCGCCGCGAGGGAGTTTCAGGGCATGACGAAAAAGCAGCCCGTCAGAATTAACGGAGAGTTTCATGAGTTACGATGACAACAACATCTTTGCCAAAATCCTGCGCGGCGAAATTCCCAACAACACAATCTACGAAGACGAACATGTCCTCGCCTTCCACGACATCACTCCGCAACGTCCCGTCCATATCCTGGTGATCCCCAAGGGTGCCTACGTCAACATGGACGACTTCACTGAAAAAGCATCCGACGCGGAAATCACGGCGTTGTTTCGTGCCACCGGAAAAGTCGCCCGCGAACTTGGTCTGGGCGATTCTGGTTATCGCCTGATCAGCAACTCCGGCCCGGACGGACATCAGGAAGTCCAGCATCTGCATTTCCATATTCTGGGCGGTGCCCCTGCGGGCCCGATGCTCAAGAAAATCGATGCCGGAAAATCCCTCGGCGATGATTCTCTCAGTCCGGATGGATTACGTCGCGGCTTCTGATCCCGATGCCAATGCTGTCTTCTCAGTCCAGGTAAGTCACACCTCTTGCCTTGAACTGTTTCGGGTCCCAAAAGCGGTCAACCTTTTTGGCCTTGACCTCTTTCTCTCTTGCGACTTCGGCTTTCTTGACGGCTGTCAGGGCTGTTTTGATTTCTGCGGCATCGTCGCGGGGAACGACGACCACACCATCGCGGTCACCGGCAATGATGTCGCCCGGAAAGACAACAACGCCACCGACCGAGATCGGGCTATTGATTTCACCGGGACCGTTTCTGAATCCGGCGTTGGGGGACAGGCCACGACAGAACATCGGCGGACCCATTTTTTCACAGCCCACGGCATCACGTACCAGGCCATCTGTGACGATACCAACGACACCACGTTGTTTGGCAACGGCCGCCCAGAGATCGCCCACAACGGCACCTGATTCGTCCTGGTTGGTGGCAATCACCAGCACATCACCTTTCTGGGCGACGTCCAGCATTGCCATGGCGGCCAAGTTATCGCGAGGCCCGTTCAGGGCTGTGACAGCAACGCCGCAGAACTTTTGTTTAATGTTCAGACCCTTGATCGAATAATGCAGGCAATTCATGCCCTGCATGGCATCTGCAATAAAGCTGGTTTGTGCTGATGCAAATGCGCGCACCAGCGCAGCTGGCGGGCGTTTGAATTTGCGGCGTATTTTCAGGGCGACGGGATCACCGATCATGGCTTTTTCTTTCCGAAGTAATAATGAAAATGTCGACCCGGTCAGGCCGCTTTTGTCTTTGATTTTTTACCAGGGCCAACGGGTTTGCCGGCTTCCAGCACCTCCAGCAATCGCTTGCGGATTGTCTCCAGTTTGCCTTCATGACTAACCTTCAGGCCAAACACATCCTTGACATAAAAGACATCGGACGCGCGTGTGCCATATGTCGCGATCCGGGCACTGGCAACAGAGAGTCCAAGGTCTGCCAGGGCACGGGTAACGTCATGCAAAAAGCCGCGCCGGTCGTGGCCGCTGACTTCGACGACGGTGTAGACATTTGATGCCTTGTTGTCGATCAGGACGCGTTGGGCCACTTTGAAGACACGGGTGCGACTGGGCAATCCGGCCTGGGCTTCCAGGGTTTCGCGGATGCGGATTTTTCCGGCCAGGGTATCATGGATGGTGGACTTCAGTTTTGTTAATCTGGCTTTATCAGTAACCGCTTTACCTTTTGCATCCTGGATCCAGAAGTTATCCAGGGCCATGCCGTCGGTGGTTGTGAAAATCGCTGCCCGCACCACGTTCATACCCGCCAGGGCGATGGCCCCGGCAAAGCGAGAAAACAAACCGGGATGGTCGGATGTGTAAACCATGACTTCTGTGATCGATTGAAACCTGTCCGCCCGTGTACTGATCGTTAGCACTTGCCCTTCTTCATCGGCTTTGCGCATCAGTTCGGCGTCAATCTTGTGGCTGTCGGTTTCCGCACTTAACCAGTACGGCGCATAAAATCTGTCGAGGTGTTGTTGAAGGATATCTTGCGGCCAGTCAGACAAGGCTTCTGCAAGACCGCTTTTGGCGTGCTCAACCCGTGCTTTTGCACCTTCGCCAGACATGCCACCCGACAGGGCTTCCTCTGCGCGGTGATACAGCTCCCGCAGCAATTGCCCCTTCCATCCATTCCAGGTGCCGGGCCCGACAGCGCGAATATCGGCGACCGTCAGGATCAACAATAAACGCAGCCGTTCCAGATCCTGGACCTTGTCGGTGAAATCGAGAATGGTTTTCGGATCCTGCACGTCACGCTTGAACGCTGTTCTGCTCATGTCCAGATGATGCAGAACCAGCCACGCAACCGTTTCCGTTTCTTCCGGCGATAAACCGAATCTCGGGCAAAGTTTTTTCGCGATCCTGGCCCCCAACACAGCGTGATCACCGCCGCGGCCCTTGGCGATATCGTGCATCAAGACCGCGACATACAATACCCGGCGCGACAGCACCTTGTGAATAATGTCGTTACTTAACGGGTGTTCTTCTGCCAGCTCTCCGGCTTCGATCTGGGCCAGCATGCCAATGGCCCGAATGGTATGCTCGTCAACTGTATAGACGTGATACATGTCATGTTGCATCTGGGCGACAACGCGCCCGAAGTCAGGCACAAAGCGTCCAAGCACACCGGCTTCATTCATGTGTCGCAAGACCGTTTCCGGATCATGTTTCGAGGTCAGTAGTTCCAGAAACAGTTGATTGGCCAGCGGATCTTTTCGCAACGTTGCATCAATACGTTTGAGACTTCTGGTGACTTGCTTCAACGTGCCCGGATGAATATCTGCACCATGTTCATGGGCCAGATGAAACAGTCTGATCAGGGCGACAGGCTCCTTTTTGAAAAGGTCCGGCTCTCTCAATTCAATCCTGCCGCTTTGCAAAACGAAGCCGTCAAAATCCTTGCGTCTCAAGCTGGCCAGACGCGGCAGCCGGAAGCGACTGGTGCGCTTGTGTTGTTCCTCCAGCGACGCACAGACAATGCGGGTCAGATCGCCGACTTCCTTGGCGATCAGATAATAATGCTTCATGAACCGCTCGACACCCAGACTGGATTTGCGGTCGTTATAATGCAGACGTTTGCCAATCTCCATTTGCACATCGAACGTCAGGCGTTCCTCAGGTCGGTTCGTCAAATAGTGCAAACTGCAACGCACTTTCCAGAGAAATTCTTCGGCTTTCTGGAAGCGCCGTAATTCCGTTTTTGTCAGCACTTCCAGTTTGACCAGCCTGGCGACGTCGTCGATCTGGTAATAATATTTGCTGATCCAGAACAGGGTATGCAGATCCCGCAGGCCCCCCTTGCCTTCCTTGATATTGGGCTCCACCAGATAACGTGAATTACCAAACCGCAGCAGACGGTCATCACGCTCCGCCAGTTTCAGCTGGGCAAATTCCGGACCGGTTCCTGTCACAACTTCTTTTGCAAAGCGTTCCCGCATTTCTGTGTAAAGGTCTTTGTCGCCACAGATATAACGGGCCTCAAGAATGGCGGTACGGATTGTTGTGTCAGACAGCGAAAGGCGAATGCATTCGTCATTTGACCGGGTCGCATGACCAACTTTCAGGCCCATGTCCCACAGCAGGTATAAAAGATATTCAACGACCTGCTCGCCCCACGGCGTTTGCTTGTAGGGCAGCAAAAATAGCAGATCGACATCAGAGAACGGTGCCATGTCACCGCGGCCATAACCGCCGACGGCAACAACGCCCAATCGCTCACCCGATGTTGGATTGTGGGCGGGATAGACATGGGAAATAGTGAAATCATAAGCCGTGCGCAGGATTTGATCGACCAGATAACAAATTGACCTGGCGGTGCCCAGGCCCGTGGCATCATCGACTTCAAAGCGGCGTTTGACTTCATCCTGGCCGCCTTTCAGGCAGTCCTTTAACAAGGCCAGAACCTTCGCCCGAAAAGCCGGCGCGCGTGTGTCTCCGCCTTCCGCCAGGGCAGCCAGTTCAGCGCCCAGGGTACGGCGGTCGATAATATCGCGGCGGTTTTCTATCTTGTACATCGAATAAAACTGTCGCCTGTTGTCTTTTATTTCAAGGATGGAATGGAATAATGTCCGGCTACTTTAGCAGGCCGCGCAAACGATACAGGGCTTCCAGGGCTTCTTTGGGGGTCATTTCGTCGGGATGCAGCAGTGTCAATTCCTCCTCCAGCAAGGACGGACCTTGCGGAGATTGAGGTGATTGTACGGCCGGAACGGACTTTGGCGCTGCGGCAAACAGTGGCAGATCATCCGCCAGGCGGGAGACGGCACCGGCCTGGTCCCCTTCTTCCAGGATTGCCAATACTTCTCCGGCCCGATCGACAACGGCGCGCGGCAGGCCAGCCAGTTTGGCCACCTGAATTCCATATGATCGATCTGCGGAACCGCTGGTGACTTCGTGCAGGAAAACCACTTCGCCCTGCCATTCCTTGACCCGCATGGTGTAGTTGGCCAAGGCTGGAAGCTTCGCCGACAGGGACGTCAGCTCATGATAGTGCGTGGCGAACAACGAACGACAATGATTAACTTCGTGCAGGTGTTCGATCACGGCCCAGGCGATGGACAGGCCATCAAATGTCGCGGTACCCCGGCCGATTTCATCCAGAATGACCAGGGACCGGTTCCCGGACTGGTTCAAAATGGCTGCAGCCTCCACCATCTCGACCATGAAAGTTGATCGGCCCCGGGCCAGATCATCAGCAGCACCAACACGACTGAATAAACGGTCAATGGCCCCGATGTGGGCGCTTTTTGCCGGCACATAGCAGCCCATCTGGGCCAGCACAACAATCAGGGCATTTTGGCGCAGGAAGGTACTTTTACCTGCCATGTTGGGGCCGGTCAGCAGCCACAATCGTTGCGCATCCGAAAGATCACAGTCATTGGCAATAAAATCGCCCTCGGCTGCCTTTTCCAGCGCAGCCTCCACAACCGGATGCCGACCTCCTTCAATCTTGAATTCCAGGCTGTCATCAATGACCGGGCGGGCGTAACGGCGGCGCATCGACAATTCCGCCAGTGAGGTCGCCACGTCCAGTCGCGCAAGCGCTTCTGCAGTGATAATGATTTCCGGGCTGCGGGTACTGGTTTCATCGACAAGGGCTTCAAACAGCTGTGTTTCCAGCGCCAGCGCCCGATCAGCAGCGGAAGAAATCTTGCGCTCCAGTTCGCCAAGGTCCGTGGTCGTAAAGCGCACCGCATTGGCCATGGTCTGGCGATGTATATAGGTTTCGTCCTCCCGGCTCATGATCTTGTCGCCGTGGATCGCCGTGACCTCGATAAAGTAACCCAGCACATTGTTATGCTTGATTTTCAGGCCGCCTACCCCGGTATCCTTTGCGTAATCCCCTTGCATGGCCGCAATCATGCGGCGGCTTTCATCCCGCAAACCCCGCAATTCATCCAGACCGGCATCATAGCCCTGCGCAATAAAGCCACCGTCGCGGGCCTGCAGGGGTAATTCGGCCGCCAACGCGCGGGTCAGGCGTTCAACCAGGGTTTCATGATGACCCAGATCACGGCCAATATCCGCCACACCTTGCGGCACAGGGGCAAGGGACGGATGCAGCAATGTTTCCCGCAAGGCCGCAGTATCTTTCAGGCCATCGCGAATGGCCGCCAAATCTCTGGGGCCACCCCTGCCCATGGTCAGTCGCGACAAGGCGCGCTCAATATCGGGCGTTGCCTTCAAGGACTGGCGCACAGCGTCGCGCTCAGCAGTGGCGTCGATAAAAAAGCTGACGTCATCCAGTCGGGCGTTGATGGCGGCCGGATCGGTCAGCGGGGCTGACAGGCGTCCCGCCAGCAGCCGTGCCCCGGCACCCGTCACGGTTTGATCAACAATAGATAACAGGCTGCCCCGCTTTTCATTCGACAGGGTGCGAACCAGCTCAAGATTACGCCGGGTCGCGGCATCGATGGCCAGGCTGGACCCGGCTCCGACCTGTTTTGGTGCCTTCAGGTTAGGCAGATTGCCCTTCTGCGTCAGGTCCAGATAATCGACCAGACCGCCCAGGGCCGCCAGCTCTGATCGGGCAAACTGACCAAACCCGTCCAGCGAGGCAACATCATACAGCTTGCGCAGGCGACGTTCACCGGACTGGCTGTCAAATTTGGAGGCAGGTTGGGGCGTCAGGATATCGGCCCAGTCGCTGAAGGTTTCAAATAGCTCAGGCGTTTGCAACATGTTCTCAGGCAACAATATTTCGCTGGGGGCAAGGCGGGCTATTTCTGCGCCCAGGGTTGCGGCATCACCCGGTGATACAAAAAAATCACCGGTCGACATATCTGTCCAGGCAAAGGCGATTTCTCCGCCGGAACGGGCGATGGCGGCCAGAAAATTGTGCGACCGGGAATCCAGCAAAGTGTCTTCCATCAGCGTGCCCGGCGTGACCACGCGAACAACTTCACGGGCGACAACTGATTTGGCGCCGCGTTTTTTGGCCTCAGCCGGATTTTCGGTTTGTTCGGCAACAGCGACGCGGAAACCAGCCCGGATCAGCTTTTGCAGATAGTTGTCACAGGCATGCACCGGCACGCCGCACATCTGGATATCTTCGCCCATATGTTTGCCGCGCTTGGTCAGCACAATATCCAGGGCTGCCGCAGCCTTCACCGCGTCGTCGAAAAACAGTTCGTAAAAATCGCCCATGCGATAGAACAGCAATTCGTTCGGATGGTCTTTTTTTATCGACAGAAACTGGACCATCATCGGCGTCACAGCATTGTCTTTTGCCGTGGTTTTGGCACGCTCTGGTGCAGGCGCGGATTTTGCGTCGTCGGTGCTGGCTGTCTGTTCGCTCATGGCCTGCAATCTAACATATCCTCGGCGCAAGACCACCAAAGCCGTTTGCGCAATTCGCATTTACTCTTTAGGTTCACTTGAATGTTGCCTTCTAGGCATCTAACCCCCCCGAAAAACAACCGTGTATAAAGAAAACAGAGTAATCATGAGCGACGAAATCCTGCAAATTACCGACGAGGAAGCCCTCTCCTTTCACACCACCGGCAAGCCCGGCAAGATCGAGATTGTGCCGACCAAGCCGCTGACGACACAACGCGATTTGTCGCTGGCCTATTCGCCTGGCGTCGCGGTGCCCTGCCTTGCCATCGCCGAAGATCCGGATACAGCCTACGACTATACCGCCAAGGGTAATCTGGTGGCGGTGATTTCCAATGGTACGGCAGTGCTTGGTCTTGGTGATCTCGGTGCTCTGGGTTCGAAGCCGGTGATGGAAGGCAAGGCGGTCCTGTTCAAACGATTTGCCGATATCGATGGCATTGATCTTGAGGTCGATACCAGTGATGTCGAGGAATTTATCAACGCCGTGCGCTATCTTGGGCCAAGCTTCGGCGGCATCAATCTGGAAGATATCAAGGCGCCGGAATGTTTCATCATTGAACAGCGCCTGCGCGAATTGATGCCAATTCCTGTTTTCCATGATGACCAGCACGGCACAGCGATTATTACTCTTGCCGGTTTGATCAACGCCGCCAATCTCACCGGCCGCAACATGGAAGACATCAAGGTCGTCGCCAACGGTGCCGGTGCCGCCGGGATTGCCTGTGTTGAACTGGTCAAGGCAGCCGGGATCAAACATGAAAATGTCTTGTTGTGCGATTCCAAGGGTGTGATTTACCAGGGCCGCGAAGAGGGCATGAACCAGTGGAAATCTGCCCACGCCATCGCCACCGATAAGCGCACCCTGGCGGAAGCCATGGTGGGCGCGGATGTGTTTCTGGGCATTTCGGTCAAGGACGCCCTCACCCCTGAAATGGTCCTCAGCATGGCAGATCAGCCGATCATTTTTGCCATGGCCAACCCGGACCCGGAAATCCTGCCCGAAGAAGTAGCCAAAATTCGCGACGACGCCATCATGGCCACAGGCCGGTCGGACTACCCCAACCAGGTCAACAATGTTCTGGGCTTTCCCTACATATTTCGCGGTGCCCTCGATGTCCGGGCCAGCACCATCAATGACGAAATGAAAATCGCCGCTGCTGATGCCCTGGCAGAACTTGCGCGCATGGATGTGCCCGACGAAGTCTCCCTCGCCTATCAAGGGGAACGTCTGGTTTACGGTCCTGAATATATTATACCGGCCCCGTTTGATCCGCGCCTGATCAGTGAAATTCCGGCAGCCGTTGCCAAAGCCGCGATGGACAGCGGCGTTGCCAAGCGACCTATTTTTGATCTCGAAAATTATCGTAATGAATTGCGTGCCCGCCTTGATCCAAGTGCCGGACCCATGCAGTTGATACTGGAACAGGTGCGCGACAATCCAGCCCGTGTGGCCTTTGCCGAAGGCGAAGAGGAGCGTGTCATGCGTGCGGCGGTCTCCTTCCACAATGCAGGCTTTGGTACACCGGTCCTGGTCGGGGACGAAGACAAGATCAAAAGCGGCCTGGCCGCACTGGGGCATGGTGACAAAGACGGGATTGAAATTGCCTCAACCAATTCCGCGGAGCATGTCGAAGAATATACGGCCTATCTTTATCAGCGCCTGCAACGCCAGGGCGTGCTGCAACGCGAATGCGAACGCATGGTCAGGGTTTACCGCACCGTCTTCGCGGCTTGCATGGTCGCGGCTGGCGATGCCGACGCCATCATTACAGGCGGCACCCGAAGTTATAATGCCGTGCTGGATGACATCCACCGGGTGCTGGATCCGGCACCTGGCAGTCTTGTTTTTGGCCTTTCAATTCTGGTGGCGCAAGGCCGGACAATTTTTATTGCCGACACCACCGTGCATGAACGCCCGACGGCTGAGGAGCTTGCAGGCATTGCCGAACAAAGTGCCGACCTCGCCCGTTTGCTGGGGCACGAGCCCCGTGTTGCCATGTTGTCATTTTCCAACTTCGGCAATCCGGTGCGGGAACGCACGGACCGAATTCGCGACGCCGTTGGCCTGCTGGATCAACGCAATGTGTCATTTGAATATGATGGCGAAATGACGGTTGATGTGGCGCTCAATCCGGACTTGCTGGCGCTCTATCCATTCTGTCGATTGTCAGAACCGGCAAACATCCTGGTCATGCCAGGCCTGCATGCGGCCAATATCTCGGCCCAGCTGCTGCAGGAATTTGGCGGCGGTACTGTAATCGGACCGTTGGTCGTCGGCATGTCCAAACCTGCTCAAATTGTGCAAATGGGTGCTACAGACAGCGATATTGTCACTATGGCTGCACTGGCCGCACACGGCGCAAACCATTAATCAGGGCTAAAATATTCTATCGGGAACTGTCCTGATCAGAACAAAAATTCCAAACCATCAAGGGCCTAAAAAACCCTTGATGGCGAAGAACAGGAAGCTGGAGAGCAAGGCAGCCAGGGGCACGGTAACCAGCCAGGCGGCGATGATTGTCAGGAAATGAGAGCGGCGAACGAGCCGCTTTTTTTGTTTCTTCCCGAGCTTCTTTTTGGCCTTTTTTGTTAACAGAAGATCCGAACCGCTGTTGTCGTTGGCGACATCGCTGGTAGCCGCAGCGGCAGCAACGGCGGGGCGGCTATGTCTGTTGACCAGCCATTCGCGGAAAAAGCCAACACCGAAGACGGCACCTACGGCAATGTGTGTGGAACTGACGGGTAATCCCAAAGCCGATGCGACAATGACGGTGATGGAGGCAGACAAGGCCACCGTGAAGGCCCGCATGCGATCCAGCTTTGTGATCTGGCTGCCGACCGTGCGGATCAGCTTGGGGCCATATAAGACAAGACCGGCAGAAATACCGATGGCACCAACGATCAAAATCCAATAAGGCACAGCCACTTTGCTGACCACTTCACCGGAATAAACCGAGCCTACAATCGCCGCCAGTGGACCGACAGCATTGGCCACATCATTGGCCCCGTGCGCGAAGGACAGCATGGCGGCAGAACAGATCAGCGGGACGGTGAACAGGGTGCTGACAGATTTGCGATTGTTGTCCAGACCCTCGGCTGCTTTGGCGACCCAGACCCGGACCAGTTGCCAGGCAATGAAAAAGGAAGCAATGGCGATTGTTACAAGAACAGTACCGCCTGGCTTCCAGATATTTTTCAGGCCCTTCATGATCAGATAAGTCGAGAAAGCTGCGGCCATGATGGCGACAAGGATCGGCACCCAGCGTTTGGCGGCTGAAATCTTGTCATCCTTGAAGACGATCATGAATTTAATCAGGGCGAGGAACCCGGCCGCAACCAGACCCCCGAGCACAGGCGATATCACCCAGCTGGCAGCAATCTTGCTCATGGTGACCCAGTTCACAGCACCCCAACCAGCTGCCGCAATACCGGCTCCCATTACGCCCCCGACGATGGAGTGTGTGGTTGAAACCGGTGCGCCAACCCAGGTGGCAAGATTGATCCACAAGGCGGCGGACAATAACGCCGCCATCATGGCCCAGGTGAAGTGAGTAGCTGAGGCAATGCCAGCGGGATCAATGATGCCCTTGCGAATGGTGCTGACAACGTCTGAGCCAGCCAGGACGGCACCCGCTGTTTCAAAGACGGCGGCGATGACCAGCGCACCGGTCATGGTCAGGGCTGCAGAACCGACGGCAGGACCAACATTATTGGCCACATCATTGGCCCCGATGTTCAATGCCATGTAGGCCCCGATGACACCGGCAGCGACGACAAACAGCTCACCCTCACCGGTGCCTGATTGCCACGCGAGATAGGCCCAGACAGCCAGAATGAACAGCAAGCCAACGCCGATTTTGGCATTTCCCTTGCCCAATTGCAGCGTCGCCTTCTCCACACGGGAGAGGCGTTTGAGATCCTTGTCGACTGTTTTGGTCCCGACCATGGGGCTACCTTTATGGTGATCTGAAGTTCTGTTGCTGCGCTTGATACTACATTTTTGCGACAGTTTTATGACAGTTCGGCAAATTCAGAAATATTCCTGAAAATCAGCGTTCAAAATGTGTGAAATAACGCGTTGGTATTCTGTTGGTGGGCAACAGGATAAAAACGTCCGTCGTGTCAAAGTGCTTGTCCGTCGCCGCCCCGTCCCCCACCCAGGCACCCAGTCTGAGGTAGGCCTTGATCAGGGGCGGCAGGGCCTTCAGGGCGGATCGGCGGTCGGGAATAAACGCAGGCATTTCCGCCAGATCGACAGCTCGTTCTGCCAGTGGCGATACCCGTAAATGTATTGGTGCCAGTGCCTGGTGGCGGAGCCAGGCAAGGGGTTCGGCAAGTAACCGGGCATCGGTACCGGCAAGGCTGGCGCAGCCAAACATCGCTTCAAAACCATGTTCGGCCATATAGGCAGCGATGCCGCGCCACAACAATTGCACTGTGTGGCTGTTGCGGTATCCGGCGGCAACACAGGACCGGCCACATTCCAGAAGCTTGTCGGGTGCCGGTCCATTTGCGAACAGGGGTGAAAGATCAAATTCGCCCTCGGAATAGAACTGGCCGACAGACGTCAGACGCGACCCCGGCATCAGGCGATAGGTTCCGACAACAGCTTCTTTCTGTGGCAGGGTCGGGTCGATGACCAACAGATGATCGCAAAAGACATCAAACCGGTCATGGTCTATACCGGGGCGCAATTCATTTTCAGGCGACACCGCACCCATTTCTTCATAGAAGACCTGGTATCGCAGGCGCTGGGCGGCTTCTATGTCGCTGGACGATCTTGCCAGGCGGACTTCAAGCGCCAGGCCTTGTAGAGAAGGCTGAACATATTCCGCAGTCAGAGACATCATTTCAGGCCAGGTTGATAAAAAAAAGCCACCGGGGCCTAATGCCTGTAACAGCAAATGGCCTCAGGTGGCAATTAGAAATCAAGCCAGACAAAATTCAAATTGTCTGAAACATCAGACAACGTTGGAGATGTCAGCCTTCTTTTTTTGTTACAGGCTTTGTGACGGGTTGCGACGACTGAACCGTTAATGATTCAGATTTTGTCTGCACTGTTTTAGTATGTCCAAAGCACTCGGCAAGTGCCGGAGAAGCAATCATCACTGCACCGGCTACCAAGGCAATCATTCCACCAATACGCATATTGAAGCTCCTTCATGGTCCCGAATATCCAGAGCAAAAAGTCTAAGCCTGGAATAATTCCAGGTCAAACGGGAAATTCAGCGCAATCAGATCGGGTCTGCAGGTTTTTCGCCAATCCAGCCGCGTTTTGTCAGGAACCACAGCAGCAACAACCCCGGCACAGCACCGACGGCGGTGTAGATGAAAAAATCCGTCCAGGCAACGGCTTCAGCGACATATCCGGTGCCAGAGGAGATCAGGGTTCGCGGAATGGCGAATAACGAGGATAGCAAGGCATATTGAGTGGCGGTGTAGGAGATATTGCAAAGACTGGAGAGATAGGCGATGAAAATGGCTGTGCCCATGCCCCCGGACAGATTTTCAAAGCCGATGGTCAGGGCCAGGAAGCTGACACTGTGGCCGACTTCGGCCTGGGCCGCGAACATCAGGTTTGACAGCAATTGCAGGATGCCGCAAATCCACAGGCTTTTGACAAGGCCGCTGGCATTCAAAAGCCAGCCACCAATTGCCAGACCTGCCATCGTTGCGGTGAAGCCGTATATTTTTGAAACATTGGCGATCTCGACTTTGGTGAAGCCCAGTTCGACGAGAAAGGGATTGGTCATCACCCCGGCCATGGAATCACCCAGTTTGTAAAACACCACGAAGGCCAGAATGACCAACGCCGTCCAACCGCGTGAGCCCATAAATTCGGCAAATGGTCCGGCAACAGCATCTGTAAACCAGTTGCCGCCGACGGGTGCGTGGTTGTCCTCCAGATCAGGCTCCGGGCTCATCAACGTGGCGATAATACCAACTGCCATCAACACCGCCATAACCGAATATGCCATGCCCCAGTTCGTTCCACTGGCGATATAAAGTGCACCGGCACCGGAAACCAGCATGGCGACCCTGTAGCCCCAGACAAACACCGCCGCCCCCGCAGCGAATGTTCGTTCGTCAAGGGTTTCAACCCTGTAAGCGTCCAGAACGATGTCCTGGCTGGCAGAACAGAACGATACGACTAATGCAAGCAAGGCCATGCGCCCGGCATCAAGCGCCGGGTCGGACTGGCCCAACGCAAATATCGCCAGGACCAGCGCAGCTTGTGAAAACAGCATCCAGGCCCGTCTTCTCCCGAACGATCGTGTCAGAAAAGGCAAATAAGCACGGTCGATCAACGGCGCCCAGAGGAATTTCAGGGTATATGGCACGCCCAAAGCAGCAAAAAGACCGATCGTCGATTTTTCAACACCATTTTCAGCTAGCCAGACGCTTAAGGTGCTGAATGTCAGCGCCAGCGGTAAACCGCTCGAAAAACCTAAAAAGACCAGCCGTAATATTTTCGGCTGGAAGTATAATCCAATTGCAGCAGAAAAAGCATTCATCCTGGACCAACCGTTCTATTCAGGCAGAAGAGCGCTGCAAAAATTCATCAACGGGCGTAAATTCTCGATTTTGAAAACGCCCAGCCTCTGCCAAAATCAATTCGCCTGCGGAACAAGTGAGCCCTTTTGCGAGATGCGGGCTTTGCCGACAGGCCTCCAGCGCACCAAGCCCGGCGATCAGTTTAATGTTGTCAAAAAGGTCCCTGGCGTAACCCGCAGACGCCGTTACCGGCACCGCCCCCGGAATATTATCAACGCAAAAATGCCGGATACCCTCTTCGGTGTAGACCGGATCATCCCAGGTCGTCGCCCGGCTGGTTTCAATGGCACCGGCAGGGTCGCAGGAGATGTCGACGATGACACAAGTGGGCGAAAGTTTCGCCAGATCGCTTCGGAAGACCAGATGATCGTCACGGTCCTTTGGCCACAAAACACAGTTATAAATGACGTCAGCGTCTGCCAGGTGGTTGCCCAGTTCGCTGATATCAAAAACCTGCAGGGGGCTGTCTTCCCACTGCATCAGGGTGCGACGACGGGCACCCCTGTCGATATCAAATGCCTTCACACGAACGCCCAGTTTCAAAAGCGTGCGCAAGGCCCCCTGGCCGACACCGCCCAGGCCAATCACCAAAGCTTCAGCGGCCGGGGCACCATAATGGTTCAGAAAATGTCGCCCGGAGCCACCATGTGGGGCAAATACAAGGCGCAGTCCTTCAAAAGCCCCAACCTCACCTGCCAGGGCACTGTTGGGCGATCCATAGGGATGGGTTTCTTCTGCAGCGATGGCCGTCAGGCCAACCTCCAGCATCTTGTCGATTTGTTCCCTGTTTGCAGCACCATGTACATTGGTAAAGATGACATGCTCTGGCCGCAGAAATTCATATTCCTCCGGCATGATTTCCTTGACCTTGATGATCAGTTCGGCGTTTCCAAACACATCCTTGCCAGTGTCAGCCATTTGGGCATCGGCACCAGCGTAATCCTGATCAGCAACGCCCGACGCCTGTCCAGCGCCTTTTTGCACGACAACGTCATAGCCGGTTTCGACAAGGGCTTTGACCTGGTCAGGTAGCATGGCCACCCTGCCTTCACCTGGTTTGACTTCTTTTGGCACGCCGATTTTCATGTCATTCATTCCCTGGAATCTGCATGGTAACTGCCGGGAAATCTTAACTGAACTGCCCGGCATGGTCCCATAGTGAATGCCAAATTTTTGCTATTATCGGCAATTTCATAGCCGTAAAAATTTTCCTGGGTTGCGACAAATTGATACAACTCTGACAATCTTCTGTGACAAAGTTGTGGAATAACATGGCCGATACAAAATAGTCGGATGGAGTATTGGATGAAGAAGCTGTTTTATGGTGGCGTGTTTCTGGCGCTGGTTGTGGCGCTGATCGCATGGCAGCAGGGACACCTTGCTTCCGGAGAGCGTAGTGATGGTGCATCCTACCGGACAGCAAAGATCACCAAAGGTGATAT
>Ga0066611_10000844_pt1 | contig 17632 bp, 13 predicted proteins | sample SaaInlV_DNA_200m_FD_60376 | JGI IMG/M metagenome (GOLD analysis project Ga0066611, IMG submission 60376) | Marine microbial communities from expanding oxygen minimum zones in the Saanich Inlet - SI075_LV_DNA_200m | ecosystem: Environmental > Aquatic > Marine > Unclassified | place: British... | reverse complement strand
CTCTTTACTAGGCTCTGTCCTATTAGCATGTGAAATGCTGAAATATTTAACTAACTACTTATTAACAAGGATATCATATGATTAGTTTTAAATGTATGCATATCCATGAAATCAATACTGATTTTTAGATGGACGGTATGTAGCTTATTTTTTGGTTCATGGTTCGAGAATAGTTGGATCAGTATGAAATGTATTGTGAGATCCCAATAAGTATGTACTGAAATACAAAGAATTATGGTTATCTATACATACTTATAGGACGGACATTTTGCTTCTTGCGTCACTCACCGTCAAATCTCTCTTAGAATGTCATTCTTAAGTATATCTGTTGTTTCAAAGCCCAGCGTCGACTATGCTTTCTCTATAACCATTGATATGAGATCACTCAAATGCCAAAAACACTAGGGCTGAGACATATAGCCTTGAGGGTTAACAACATAGAAGCATGCGTTGATTTTTATACACAAGTATTAGGTATGAAGCTTGAGTATAAAACAGAAGGATATGCATACCTCACCACTGGTGATGATAATATCTCTCTACATGAAGATGGCACAATACAGTTTTCTAGCCCCCAGAGATTGGAGCACTTTGGTTTCTCTTGCTCTTGCCCTGGAGATGTTGATGAGTGGTTCAGCCACTGCAAGAAAAATAATGCCAATATACAGGGGCCACCCAATACATTTGGCGTTGGAACTAGAGGTTTTAGCGTATTTGATCCTTCTGGAAATGAAGTTGAATTTACTTATCACCCTCCAATGATAGAAAAGCAAAACTTTCAGTGAACATCTATATATAAATTCTATTCATAGCGATTGGAAGCTCACAATGTATTTAATACTTTATTGTGATTATTTTTAATAGACAATGTCCCTTGGGAGTTTTGACTTCAACGGTATCACCTTCTTCAGATTTTATTAGTGCTTTTGCAACTGGAGAGATATAACTTATTTTATTATTTGATATATCCGCCTCATCAATGCCAACAATAGTTATTGTTTTTGTTATTCCATCTTGTTGTAAATAAGCTACTGTTGCACCAAAAAATATCTTTTTTTGCCCTTTCTGTAAATTTGAGTCAACAACGTGAGCATTTTCAAGTCTTTTTGTTAAGTATCGAACTCTTCTATCAATTTCGCGTAATTTTTTCTTGCCATAAATGTAATCTGCATTTTCTGAACGATCCCCATTACTTGCGGCCCACCTGACTGTTTCGACTAAAATTGGACGTTCGTTATGTATGAGACAATTCAACTCGCTTTTCAAGGAGGAGTAACCTACAGGTGTCATATAAATTCTAGAATTTTCCGTCATGCTTGTTCCTAAGGCAGCAGAATTTTGAAATATTTTATGGAAATTGCAATCACAAGGTGGGGCACTTTAATAAATATCCCTCACTAGCTGATTCTTAAGTAACAGCTAGTGAGCAATATGATATTCGTTTAAAGTCTGGTAATTATTCTCTAAAGTTAGTTTATTTATCAATGCCTAGTAGTTCAATTTCAAAAATTAAAGCTGAATTAGGAGGTATAACTGCACCTGCGCCAGCTTCACCGTAGGCTAGTTCTGGTGGGATAACAACTTTCCATTTATCACCAACGTTCATTTCGGTTAATACCTGCTGCCAACCTTTAATCACATTTTGAATAGGAAACTTAGCTGGGCTATTTCTATCATATGAGCTATCAAATACTGTTCCATCAATAAGTGTTCCTTTATAATGAACAGTTACTAAGTCTTCAATGGAAGGTGAATTGTTAGCCGCCTTTGATGCAGCAAGAACTTCATACTGAACACCATCAGGTAATATTTTAACATTTGGAGACTCTTTGTTTTCTGTTAGAAATAATTCAGCTTTAGTTTTATTACTTTTTGCAACAGCTGCGGACTTAGCTTGAGCCAGTTCTCGGCTTTTTTCATCAAAAGTTTTCAATAATACATCGGTTTCTTCTTTTGAAAATTTAGTTTTTCCAGCTAAAGTGTCTTTCAAGCCAGTAATGAAAGAATCAAAATTCACTTCTAGTTGTGAATCTATCATTCCTTGAGCAAAAGAAGAGCCTACCGCATAGCTCATGTTTTTTTCATTAGTGGGAGGAGTTGTGGCTGTTACAACAATAGGTAAGGTAACTGCCAATGCTGCTATTGAATTTAGGATTATTTTCTTCATTTATATATACTCCAGCTTAAAATTTAACTATTGCCTGCTATCATAGACTATCAAGCAGATATGGACAAGAATGTGACTCAGGAGTGCACACCACCTTTCGTTAACTCTAAAGGATTTAGATATTTCTTAATTTCCTCTTCTGACAAGTCAGTCATTTCTTTTGCCACATCTAAGACAGTTCGTTGTTCTTTATATGCTTTTTTAGCAATGCTGGCACCTTTCTCATATCCAATGACACGATTTAGCGCAGTTACAAGGATGGGATTTTTATCAAGGGGGATACTTATGTTTTCTTCATTAACAGTAAAGTCCTTAATCGCCTTATTAGCTAAGGTTACTGCGCCAGAAGACAAGATTTCAATGCTTTGAAGAACATTAAGTGAGATGATCGGAAGCATAACATTTAGCTGAAAATTACCTGATTGTCCTGCAATAGTTACTGTTGTGTCGTTACCAATTACTTGCGCACATATCATACATAGTGACTCAGGAATAACAGGATTAACTTTTCCTGGCATTATACTACTCCCTGGTTGTACAGCAGGTAATGCTATTTCGCCAATTCCAGCTAAAGGACCAGAGTTCATCCATCGTAAATCATTTGAAATTTTCATTAAACTGACGGCAACATTTTTTAGACAACCTGAAAGTGAGACCATCGCATCTTGACAGCTTAGCCCTTCAAAATAGTTAGCTCTGGTGGTAAATTTAACTGGAGTTATTGATGATAAATTATCACAGACGGCTCTACCAAAATCTGGATGTGCATTAATACCTGAGCCAACAGCTGTACCACCAATAGTTAGGGCTTGGATATCTGGCTGTATGTTTGTAAGCCTAGTTAAATTATTGTCTATTTGTTGTGCCCAGCAAAGTAATTCTTGTTGTAGAGTGACAGGCATAGCGTCCATCAAGTGAGTTCTACCTGTTTTTGCTAGATTAACATATTTGCTAGCTTTTTTTTCAAGAACTTTCTTTAAATGCTTTAATGCCGGTATAAGTAAACTGTGTACTTCTATACTTGCACTTACGGCAATACTTGTTGGAATTACGTCATTACTGCTTTGAGACATATTAACATCATCATTTGGATGTATTTTTTCGTTAAAGCCCTGAGTGGCAAGGTTGGCAATAACCTCATTAGCATTCATATTACTACTAGTTCCAGAGCCAGTTTGAAACACATCGACCGGGAAGTGTTCATCATATTGCCCTTCAGATACACTTAATGCTGCTTTTACTATAGCTGTGGACTTTTCATTTGATATAAGTTCAAGACTAGCATTGGCTTGTGCAGCGGCAGCTTTAACTAGGCTAATAGCTTTAATAAATGCCCTGGGCATTCTAATACCGCTGATAGGGAAGTTCTGGACTGCTCGTTGAGTTTGTGCTGCATATAGCGCATCAACGGGTACAGAGAGCTCGCCCATACTATCTTTTTCCATTCTTGTGTTTGACAAGATTTTCTCCTTGAACTTTTACATAAGTTGTCTTAGTACGTAGTGCAATATACCACCATTCTCAAAGTATTCTAACTCTTTTGGAGTGTCAATACGAACCGTTGTAAGTACGCTTTTTTTATTGCCATTAGGGAATTTTATTTTTATCTCTACATCCTTTGCTGGAGTAAGATTACTAATGTCTATATCGATTTGTTCTGTACCTGTAATACCAAGTTGTCCATAGTTTTCACCATCTTTGAATTGTAATGGAAGAACTCCCATTCCAATTAGGTTAGAGCGATGAATACGCTCAAAGGATACAGCTATAACAACTTTAACGCCGAGTAGTCTCGTGCCTTTTGCTGCCCAATCTCTAGATGAACCAGTTCCATATTCGCTTCCAGCAAAGATCACTAAAGGTATATTATTTTTAATATATTTTTCACTAGCATCAAACATGGTCTCTACTTTATTATCTGGTATGTAAGTGGTCCATCCACCTTCTGTACCAGGAGCAAGATTATTTCTTAATCTAATATTCGCGAAAGTACCTCTGATCATAACTTCGTGGTTACCTCGTCTTGAACCATAAGAGTTAAATTCTTCAGGTTTTACATTATGTTTGCTTAGATATTCACCTGCAGGGCTGTCGAGGGGAATGTTACCAGCTGGTGAAATATGATCCGTTGTTATTGAGTCACCAAGCAGAGCAAGAATGTGTGCATCTTTAATATTTGCGGGTTTTATAATTTCTTTAGTAATACCGTCAAAAAAATCAGGCTTCTTAACATATGTTGACTCTTTCCATGAATATAGATCACTGGACGGAGCCGGCAGTGCTCTCCATTCTTCATCACCATCAAAAACATTACTATATTTATCTTTAAACATAGATGAGTTTAATGATTCATTTAATGTGGCACTAACTTCTTTAGAGCTAGGCCAAATATCTTTCAAGTAGATATCCCTACCAGTGTTATCTGTTGCGATGATGTCTGTGTCTATATTGATATTCATAGTGCCTGCAATGGCATAAGCAACAACTAATGGAGGTGATGCGAGGTATGCATGTTTTACTAGTGGGTGCACTCTACCTTCAAAATTTCTATTTCCAGATAGTACAGCACAGCTAGCTAGAGATTTTTCTTTTATTGCTTTAGAGATATTACTCTCAAGAGGTCCTGAATTGCCTATACATGTTGTGCACCCATAACCAACAATATTGAATCCTAATTGCTCAAGATAGTTAAGTAATCCTGCGCTTTTTAAATACTCAGTAACAACTTTTGAGCCAGGAGCTAAGGAGGTTTTAACCCAGGGAGCGACATTGACTCCAAGAGCAGCAGCTTTTTTTGCAACTAATCCAGCAGCGATCATAACGCTAGGGTTAGACGTGTTTGTGCAACTGGTTATTGCTGCAATAACTATAGCTCCATCTTGTATAGTTACTTGATTGCCCTTTAAGGAAATAGTTTTTGAATTTATATTATTAGTGTTAATTAATGTTTTAAATTTGGCTTTTGCTTCACTAAGTACGATTCTATCTTGAGGACGCTTAGGACCAGCAATACAAGGTTGTACACTAGTTAGGTCTAATTTTAAAGTAGCAGAGTAGTTTGCGTCAGGAGTATCCTTATCTCTAAACATAGATTGGTTTCTATAGTATTTTTCTATAAGGGCCACTTGCTCATCTGAGCGTCCAGATAGTGAGTAAAATTTAAGAGTTTCCTTGTCGATAGGGAAAATACCGCATGTCGCTCCATATTCTGGTGCCATATTAGCAATTGTTGCTCTATCAGCAAGAGGTAGATCGTTTAAACCTTCACCAAAAAATTCAACAAATTTACCCACCACACCTTTTGCTCTGAGCATTTCAACAACACGTAAAACTAAGTCAGTAGCTGTAACACCATCTTGTAATTTACCAGATAAGTTAAAGCCGACAACTTGGGGAATTAACATTGGGATTGGTTGACCTAGCATTGCGGCCTCTGCCTCAATACCACCAACACCCCAACCTAGAACACCAAGACCATTGATCATGGTGGTATGAGAATCAGTACCAACTAAAGTATCTGGAAAAATAGTTGATTCTTTTTCACAGACGCCACGGGCTAAATATTCAAGGTTAACTTGATGGACAATACCTGTGCCTGGGGGGACCACTTTGAAGTTTGAGAATCCATTTTGTCCCCAACGTAAAAAAGTGTAACGTTCTCTATTTCTTTCGTATTCTATTTTAGTATTTTGTTGTAAGGCTGTTTCGTTACCAAAGTGATCAACCATTACGGAGTGGTCAATTACAAGTTCAACTGGAATCAGTGGATTTATGTTCTTAGGATCTCCTCCTAGATTCTTCATTGCATCACGCATAGTAGCTAAATCTACAACAGCTGGTACGCCAGTGAAGTCTTGTAAAATAACTCGGGAAGGCATAAAGATTATTTCATTTACCGGATTAGCTGTTGCATCCCAGTTTTTAAGGTGGGATATGGTCGTATCATTTATTTGCTTACCGTCATAATTGCGGATTAGGTTTTCTAACAAAATTTTTAATGAGAAAGGTAGTGATTGCAATTGCTCCATAGAGCAAGTCTTTTTAAGATCGTAATATGTATAATTTTTATTATTTACATTTAATGTCGATGTGAATGAAGTATTTGATCCCATTATTTGTCTTCCTTAGCCAGCCGGAGGCGTACAACGTACAACATAGTGATATGAAAAATTTACACTAATTTATAAAAATTACAAGTTTGAACTTTGCTAGCTTGCAAGAACCCAGTAAATAGGGTAGCTTTACCATTCCAATAGGCGCGTAGCTCAGTGGTAGAGCACCACCTTGACATGGTGGTGGTCGGTGGTTCGATCCCACTCGCGCCTACCAGATATCTTTGTCAATAATAGCCTATTTTCAAACTGACAGTCTCATTAAAGTAGTTACCTTAGTTAATGTTTCTCAAACCTAGTGATTTAGTAGGTAGGCTGGTAAATTGTTAAAGATTAGAGCTTGAAAAATATGGCTTCATTGAAATAAAATGCCATAGTATAAGGTATAACGTAGTGGAAATTATCAAGTTTCAGATGATAGCTGAACAACTTGTGCTTGATATATCCCATATTTGGAAAAGTTATGTTACACTCCTAAACTTATTTGAGTGCAATTTTTAGAGTTTAATTATGCCATTAATAACACTAAAAGATGGAAAGCAGCTTTCATTCGATGAATCGGTTACGGTTTATGATGTAGCTAGTGCAATAGGTCCTGGTCTTGCTAAAGCAGCGATTGCGGGTAATGTAAATGATTTAGTTGTAGATTTAAGCTATAAAATTACTAGTGATGTGAATCTTGCGATTATTACTGATAGAGATAATGCCGCTTTAGAGATAGTTCGCCATTCATGTGCTCATTTACTTGCGCAAGCTGTTAAACAGTTATTTCCTAGTGCCCAAGTTACCATAGGCCCAGTTATAGAAAATGGGTTCTATTACGATTTTGCTTTTGAACGTCCTTTTACTGAGGATGATGTAGAGAAAATTGAGAGCAAAATGCAGGATCTTGTTAAGCAGGCCATCCCTATTGAGCGTTCTGTAATGCAAAGAAAAGATGCTAGTAAATTATTTGAGGATATGGGCGAAGAATATAAAGTTAAAATTTTGGAGTCGATACCTGAAAATGATGAGATATCTTTTTATCGGCAGGAAAATTTTATTGATTTGTGCCGAGGCCCTCATGTGCCAAACACCTCTAAAATAAAAGCATTTAAATTGACGAAGGTTGCTGGCGCATACTGGAGAGGTGATTCTAGTAATGAAATGTTACAAAGAATTTATGGCACTGCATGGTTAGATAAAAAGCAACTTAAAAAATACTTGCATATGTTAGAAGAAGCTCAAAAGCGTGATCACAGAAAATTAGGTAAAAAATATGATCTTTTTCACTTGCAAGAAGAAGCGCCAGGTATGGTGTTTTGGCATAAAAATGGCTGGATTATATTCCAAGAAATTAAGAAGTATGTAAGAGACCGTTTAGAGCAAGTAGGTTATGATGAAATAAACACTCCTCAGTTAGTGGACAAAAGCCTTTGGGAGAAATCAGGTCATTGGGATAAATTTCAAGAAAATATGTTCAGTGTCGAATCTGAAGGTAGAGATTATGCGATAAAACCCATGAATTGCCCTTGCCATGTTCAAGTATATAATCAAGGATTAAAGAGTTACAGGGACCTGCCATACAGGCTGGCTGAGTTTGGGTCATGCCATAGATATGAGCCATCAGGAGCCTTGCATGGAATAATGCGAGTTCGCAATTTCATACAAGATGATGCACATATTTTTTGTACTGAAGGACAGATTCAATCTGAGGTTGCTGATTTTAACAATCTATTATTTCAGGTATATGAGGATTTTGGCTTTGATGAGATTCAAGTTAAGCTGTCTACACGACCTGAAAAAAGAGTCGGCAGCGATGCTGTATGGGATAAGGCAGAGGACGCACTAAAATTAGCTCTTGTTGCTGGTAATATAGAATATGAGCTATTGCCTGGAGAGGGAGCTTTTTACGGCCCTAAAATTGAATTTTCTTTAACTGACTGTATGGGGCGGGTTTGGCAGTGTGGTACAATGCAGGTAGATTTTTCTATGCCTGAACGTCTAGGTGCTGTTTATGTTGATGAAAATGGTGATAAAAAGACACCTGTGATGTTACACCGAGCCTTGTTGGGTTCTATGGAGCGCTTCATTGGTATTTTATTAGAGAATTGTGCTGGCTCATGGCCTGTATGGTTGGCTCCAGTTCAGGCTGTGATCATGGGAATTTCAGATAAACATAGCGATAGAGTGCAGGAAATTGGTAAATTATTAAAAAATTATGGTATTAGAGTGACTCAAGACTTGAGAAATGAGAAAATAGGGTTTAAAATCCGCGAACATACGATACAAAGAATACCTTATCTGCTCGTTATCGGAGATAAAGAGTTGGAAAGCCAAAATGTCTCTGTGCGGACTAGAGATGGTGAGGATCTAGGGAGTTTTTCAGTGAGGGAACTTTCTGAGAGGGTTCGTGATGAAATAGCCCAGTTGGGGAGGAATACAAAATTAGTAAAAGCAAAGAAAGCCGAAATCGCGTAAATGGTGAAATTGACGTCCTGGAAGTTAGAGTTATAAGCGAGGACGGCGAGCAATTAGGGATTATGAGTACCAAGGATGCCTTGGAAATGGCACTCAAGAAGAGCTTAGATTTAGTTGAAATTCAACCAAATGCAGAGCCCCCTGTTGTTAAAACAATGGATAGAGGTAAATTTGTCTTTAGAAAGAATAAAGAGAAAAGTGCTGCGAAGAAAAAGCAAAAGCAGATTAAAGTAAAAGAAATAAAGTTTCGTCCAACTACGGACAAGAATGACTACGAGGTAAAACTACGCAACCTCCGTGGTTTTTTAGAGGGTGGTGATAAAGTCAAAATAACAGTTTGGTTCCGAGGAAGAGAAATGACTCATCAGGAACTTGGTGGCAAATTGTTAGAGCGGGTTAAGGTTGATCTTGATGATTTAGGTAAAGTTGAACACTTTCCTAAACTTGAAGGACGGCAATTAATAATGATTTTAGCGCCTAGAGTTAATACTAAATAAAATAGCGGAGTAATCATGCCTAAAGTAAAAACACATCGCGGTGCTGCTAAGCGATTTAAGAAAACTAGCAGTGGGAAGTTCAAGCATAAGCAATCTCATGCGAGACATATTCTTACTAAAAAGAGCTCTAAACGTAAAAGACATTTACGTGGGCTTAAAGGTGTTGAACATTGCCATGAAAATGTATTAAGACGCATGTTGCCAAACGGGTAATTTAAAAATTTAGTAAAATATTGAATATATTAGTAAGAGGTTGAATAATGGCTAGAGTAAAACGCGGTGTAACAGCGAAAGCTAAGCACAAAAAAATATTAAAGAAAGCTAAGGGTTACTATGGTGCCCGAAGTAGGGTTTATCGTGTAGCTAAGCAAGCAGTAATTAAAGCTGCTCAGTACGCGTATAGAGATAGAAGACAACGTCGACGTCAATTTAGAAGACTTTGGATCGTGAGAATAAATGCTGCTGCAAGGATAAATGGTCTTTCGTACAGCAAGCTAATCAATGGTTTAAAGATATCTAAGATAGAAGTTGATAGAAAGATATTAGCTGAAGTTGCAGTTTTTGATCCAAACGCATTTGCAGCATTGGCAACGCAAGCAAAAGAAGCGCTTGCTGCTTAGAGTCTACTGTTAACGTAATGTTATTGGATTTAATAAGGGGGTGAACTGCCCCCTTATTCATATGGAGCATACTATGCTAGAGATAGACAGCCTAGTACATGAAGCATCACAGTTAATTGCTAGCGTAACAAATGTTAGAGAATTAGAGTCTGCTAGAGTCCAATATCTTGGCAAAAAAGGTCTGTTTACTGAGCAATTAAAATCTTTAGGTAATCTACCCAAAGAACAAAGGCCTGAAGTTGGCGAAAAAATTAACAATGCTAAAAATAATTTCGAATCACAGTTAAAAGAAAAAAAATCTGAACTAGAAGGCCAGTTACTTAAAAAAAAACTTATTGATGAAAGTATCGATGTAACCCTGCCTGGTCGAGGAAATAATTCTGGAAATCTTCATCCAATAACCTTAGCAAAGCAATGCCTGGAAAATATTTTCATGAAAATGGGATATATGGTTGCTGATGGACCTGAAATCGAAAGCGATTTTTATAATTTTGAAGCTTTAAATATACCATCTCACCATCCAGCTAGAGCCATGCATGATACCTTTTACTTAGATGATGGCAATGTCCTAAGAACTCATACATCTCCAGTACAGATCAGGGCTATGCAAGAGCATGGAGCCCCATTATATTTAGTTGCCCCTGGGCGATGCTACCGATGTGATTCTGATCTGACTCATACCCCTATGTTTCACCAGTTAGAAGGTTTAGTTGTTGACAAAAACATAAACTTTGGCCATTTGAAAGGTGTTATAAAAGCTTTCTTACAAGAGTATTTTGAGAAGGATTTAGAATTTAGGTTTAGGCCTTCATATTTTCCATTCACAGAGCCTTCGGCTGAAGTCGATATGAGTTGTCCCCCATGTGATGGTAAGGGGTGTCGTATATGCAGTCATACCGGATGGTTGGAAATTCTTGGGTGTGGCATGGTACATCCGAAAGTATTAGCTTATGGCAAAATTGATTCAAGTGTTTATCAAGGTTTTGCTTTTGGTCTAGGCATAGATAGAATGGCAATGTTGAAATATGGTATCGATGATCTTCGAATTAATTTTGAAGGTGATCTTAAGTTTTTGCAACAGTTTTAAGGCTCATATTATTATGAAACTACCTTTATCATGGATATGTGATCATCTTGGTATTCCGCAAAATGAAAAAGAAATAGATAGAAACCTTGTTAAGCTTGGGATGGAAGTCGAGGGAATTGATGGTGATGTAATAGAAATAAGCATACCAGCCAATAGAGGAGATTGTTTAAGTCTTGATGGCTTAACAAGAGAGCTAGCTAATTCATATGGAAATAGCTCTAAAGAAATTAATGTTGATATGAATGAATCTGAGTACACCTCTAGCATAAGCATAAATGTAGAAAATCCTAGTAAATGCGCCAAATATCTTACTAGAGAGTTTGCAAATGTAGATAATAATGCTGAAACACCAAAATGGATGCAAAAGGTATTAAAAGCAGCCCAAATTCAGTTGTTAACACCTGTTGTAGATATAACTAATTATGTAATGATGGAGCTTGGTCAGCCCATGCACGCCTTTGATGCTAACAAAATTAGCGAAGAAATCATTGTGCGAAATGCAAGAGCAGGAGAGTCATTATTGCTTCTAGATGGGAGAAATATTGATTTAAACGCAGATGATTTAGTTATATCAAACCAGGAGCGAATTTTAGCCTTAGCTGGAGCCATGGGCGGAAATGATTCAGCAATAGATACAACTACTGATAAAGTAGTATTAGAGTGTGCTTGGTTTGAGCCAATAGGTGTCAGGTTAAGTTCAAGAGAGCATAAAATACAAACAGATTCATCGTTCAGGTTTGAGCGAGGGGTGGACTTCAATTTACAAGAAAAAGCACTTGAACGAGCATCTACATTATTGAAAGATATTTGTGGTGCAACTGTTAGTGATATAAAAAAGTATGTTTCTTTAGAGCACTTCCCCAGCAGAAATAATATAACTCTAAAGCAAAGTAATGCAGAGACGCTTCTCGGTATTAATTTAAAAAATGTTGATGTAGAGAAAATTTTAACAAATCTTAAAATGAAAGTTGATAAAAATGTAGATGATGAATGGGTGGTAGTTCCGCCTAGTCATAGGTACGATATTGAAATCGAAGAAGATTTAATCGAAGAAATTGCTAGGGTTGTAAGTTATGACTCTATTGATTATCAAATGCCAGAAATAGTTTCTATACCACAGTTTAGACAAGCTAATGTGAAAGTGACTGAACTACATTTATTGAAAAACTATTTGTCAGGACTTGGGTACAATGAGGCTATAACCTATAGTTTTATTTCACCAGAGTATGCTAAAGCTTTTGGTGTCTTTGAGACAGCTAAAAAAGTAGTCAACCCTATTTCTGAAGATTTATCTATAATGAGATCTTCTCTTTGGCCGAGCTTAGTTAAAGTGGCAGACTACAACAGAAATCGTCAAGAAAAAAGAATTAAAATTTATGAAACAGGTAACAAATTTGAATTAGCAGATGGCAAACTCATTGAAACTGAATACTTATCAGGATTGATATGGGGGACAAGAGAGCCAGCTCAGTGGTCTATGCAAAGTATAGGTTTTGATTTTTTTGACATAAAAGGTGATGTTCAAAGAATCTTACAGTATGCTGGTCTAAATGATGATATAGAATTTACTGTGGCAACAGATGTCGATATGCTACACCCTGGGCAAGCAGCATACATTTCATACCAAGGTGAAATAATAGGGATGCTGGGGCAATTGAACCCAAAAATAGTACAAGATTTATCGTTACCAAAGAATATTTTTGTCTATGAAATTTTAACTAGTGCTTTATTGCAAGGGAATATAGTAAAGTATACTAGAATTTCTAAATTTCCTTCAGTGAAAAGAGATTTGAGCTTACTTATGGATAAAGGAGTCACCTGCTTGAAAGTACGAGAGTTGATATTTGCCAAGGCCGGAGCTATCTTAAAGGAAGTGCAAGTGATAGATAGATATGTTGGCGAAAAAATAGACGTGAATAAGATCAGCATGACATTTTCACTTCATTATCAAGATGCACAAAGAACTTTAAAAGATGAAGAAGTAGATGCAAGCATCAAAGATATTCTCAAACAGTTAGACAGTAAACTTGGGGCTGTGCTGAGGGAGCAACATGACATTAACTAAGTCAGAAATTATTGACAATCTTTGTGATGAATATATATTGTCTAGGAAAGATGCTAAAGGATTGGTAGATGATATTTTTGAGCGTGTCAGAGAATCTCTTGAAGATGGAGATGGAGTTAAAATAACAAATCTTGGTAATTTTGATATTCGAAATAAATCCTCAAGGCCAGGTAGGAATCCTAAGACAGGAGAGATAATACCAGTTAGTGCTCGACGTGTAGTAACGTTTAAAGCAGGCCAAAACCTAAAGGCAGCAATAGCTGCAAATATTGAAACACTTTTAGCTCAAGATAGCAGTGCAGAAGCCAGCAAGGATGTTGTTTAGGTAACATGTGTCGCTTGACTGTTCTGGGTTATTTTCTTAATCTCATACTATTATTCTATTTGCTCTTTCAATCTTTATAATCGGGGCGTAGCGCAGCCTGGTAGCGCACATGCATGGGGTGCATGGGGTCGGAGGTTCAAATCCTCCCGTCCCGACCAGTATTTTAAAAATTTGGATATTCATGAGTATAACAGTTAAGCAGGTATCATTGAGAGCTGCGTTGATGTGTGTGCTAGCAGCTTTATTTTACTGCTATGAATACTATCTACGAGTAGCTCCTGCGGTTATGCGTCCAGAATTAATGCAATCTTTTAATTTGTCTGATGCTGGTCTCGGAGCCTTAGTCGCATATTATTATCATGCTTATGTACCATTACAGTTACCAGTTGGCATTATGATGGATAAGTGGGGAGCAAAAAGAGTACTAGTTGCAGCTTGTTTTATTTGTGCTTTAGGGACATTGGTATTTGCAGGAACTACCGAGCTTGCCTTAGCTAAATTTGGAAGATTTTTAATAGGCTTTGGCTCAGCATTTGCATATGTAGGTGTTTTGAAAATTGCAGATAGCTGGTTGCCAAATAAGTATTTTGCAATTGTTGCAGGGGTTGCAACTACTCTAGGTATGGCCGGGGCCATGAGTGGTGAAATCATTATGTCAAAACTAGTTTTGGTGTGTGGCTGGCGCAATACTTTATACTATGCATCTTTTGGAGGGCTGATTTTCACATTAGTCCTAGCTATATTTTTAAAAAACCGTCCAGAGAACGAGCAACCATACAAGGCTCCCACAGTTGCTAAAAATGATGTGGGCATACTTGAGGTTTTAAAAAAGATTATTCTGCGTAAATCTGTGTGGGTAAATGGAGCTATAGGTTGCCTTGCATTTTTGCCATTAACTATTTTTGCTGAAATGTGGGCTGTGACTTTTTTACAAGAATCAGGAATGGATAGACATTCTGCATCTATTGGATCTTCAATTGTATTTCTAGGATTCGGTTGTGGAGGTCCCCTATGGGGCACAATTTCTGATTTTTTAATGCGTAGACGCTTGCCTTTATTTATTGGTTCATTGTTATCAGCATTTTTTACTTTTTGGATAGTTCTGTTTCCTAGCAATAATATAGCTTTAATGTACTGCTTATTATTTTTAAGTGGATTCTTTGCTGGAGCTCAGGTAATTGTTTTTGCTGTGGCTAATGATATTACTGAAAAAGAAAACCTGGCAACAACCGTTGCTTTCACCAATATGATCATTATGCTGGGTGGAACATTCATGCAGCCATTAGTTGGGGTTATTCTTGATCGATTAAGTGACTACACTTTAATAGATAATCAAATAGTGCATAGCTTCTCTGATTTCAAGAAGGCACTGATTATTCTGCCACTTGGATTAGTGCTATCTGCAGTTTTATCATTAGTGCTAAAAGAAAGCCACAAGTCTAGAATGCAAAATAATTAAATCTTTTTCTATGCTGAATAAATCATTAATGGCTGAAGACTAAAGTAAGTGATTTTAATATGTCTTTGTCGTAAATATTAAAGTAACTTACTTTTTTATGGACACAATAGTCTCTGGCTCAATGGATGGCTGTGTTCCATTAACTTTATAAAATTAAAGCTCATTATTGATTTTTATAATTTATGGCATTCCAAATAAATAATTAAACTTATTTTGGGCAATAATATTGTCTTTTGTTACATTTTCAATTTACTTTTTCTTGCTGGTTCTGAAGTATAAGTTTGATCAATAGCCTCTATAGATTGTAAGTATTTAACAACGCTTTCATGACGGTTTTGGGATGCAAGGCATAAGGGGGTTATGTGGTCTTTTGATGGTGTGCTTACAAATTCATAACGTTCCTCAATAGGTAGGCTTCGAACAAGTAGTTGAAGTGTCTTTAGGTCACCACGTTGTGCTGCTATATGTGCTGGATTAAAACCATTGGGATCGATGATTTTGCAATCTGCACCAACAGATAGCAAGTACTTAGCAGTGCTCTTATGATATTTATTACATGCTAGTAGCAACGGAGTTGATCCGGAAGATGTTTTGTTGTTTATAAATTTATGGACTTCTTTAGTTGAAAGCTTTGCAACAAGGAGCTTAACTACTTCCAGATTACCATCTTGTGCTGCCTTATGCATAGAATTACTTCCAAGATTATGACAAATTTCACAGTTTGCACCGATAGATACCAAGTACTCAACAATATTATTTTGCCTGTATTCAACGGCTATTATCAATAGAGTAGAGCCGCAGCCTTTCAACTTTTTATCTATAAAGCGACTGTGCTCCGTTGAAGTCAAGCTGTTGACAATAAGTTTTAATGCCTCAATATTTCCTTCTTTCGCTGAAACAAAAGCAGGACTCCAACCATAATTATCATAAAGATTATAACTTGCATCAGCAGATAGTAAATAATCAACAATATTATTATGATGAAAGTGACATGCTAAATATAATGGAGTGCAACCATGAGAATTTCTTATATCTATAAATTCCTTTTTTTGAGTAGGAGACATAGATTCAAAAAACATCTTAAGTATCTGAAGACATCCAGATTCGCATAAATTAAAAATGTAGGTTGTTATCTTGAGTTTATTTTTTTTTGAACTAGCCATTAATCTCATTTGATGAATCATTGCAGCATTTTCCAGTAAGTGTTTATTGTTTTTCAACAAAATATTTAAGGACACCATACCTTTTTTGCTTTCCATGTATGTATCTAATACTTTCTCAGTAGCCAAGATCTCTCCTGAATATTCAGTGAGCTCTTTTTTTTCTAGATGTTTATTAGCAGAAGCAAAGTTGTATTTGTTCAACATCGAGCATATTTGCTGTATATGACTATTCACTGATGTTCCGGAAAGTGTTTGATTACTTGGCTTGATCGCTAATTGAGATGAAGTTTCTTGTAAATGATTTCCACCTGGCGGGTTTCTTTTTTTATTTACATTTTTTCCTTTCTTTGATGCAGGGTTTTGTTTTTTTTCTTTCTTATCTTTTGTTGTATCTACTTGTGCTGACACCTCATTTCTTTTAGCACTAACAATAGCCACTACAATATTTATATTAGATTTGAATCTTGATTGTTGTATTGTAGCTTGCTTAAATTCAAGGTCAATGGCTTTATTTACAATAATATCAGTTATGATACCTTCATTAGTGTGAGTACTTAACATTATTGCTTTTGCAAGAGGAAAACTTATAGTTTCAGCTCCCTGAAGATAACCTGCCGCCATTTGAATTATGTTAGAGTCTGCATTTTTGTGATTGCAAATATCAATCACAACGTCAATGTGTCTATGATATAAACATTGACCCATAAGGGTATTTAGTGTGACAGTGCTTGTAAAATCATTCCTAGATATTCTTAACAGAACATCATCAATCACACCACTACTTATCAAAGTGGAGTTACTTATTAAGTTATAATGTAATGAGTTAAGTATACCTTTTGTTCTTTCAATGTTTTCCTCAAGAGAAGAGAGCTCTTCAGAGCTAACGTTATCTTTAAGAGCCGTCATGACTCTAAGCACAGATGTTATAAAATCAACTCTTCTCTCATCTTTGTTTAATATATCTTCGCGTGCAAGGAGTTGCTCGAAAATACTTACATCATTAATATGCCCAAGCATTTGCTCTAGTATTTCTATGTTTGCATTAGGGTTTACAGCTATTATTTTCATTATGTCAGAGTTAAGTGCCTCACCAAGCCCCATAATGCTCCATAATGTTTCCATGTCAGCAGTATCTACTGCCTGCTCAACAATAAACTCACGCTGATGAATTAAGGCAATCATATTACGCTCAAGTGCATCGATATTACGAGTAATACCTCTTGCTCTATCATCATGTATGGTTTTGATAAACTCAGAAATCTTCGCTGATAATGTACTTATTTGTTCATTACAAGGTAATTGTGAGAATTCTGAGCTGCTTTGTGAGGTAGATATTTCATGAGAAACGCTTATATCTCCTTTTAATTCTGCCCATAAAAATGGAAATGATTTTCTTGCAACTACATCATCAACAACAATTAACTCAATCATAGTTCTCGTTGCAGCTACAAATGACTTATGGAAATATAAAGAGTTACTTCTAGCTAAACTATTTCTCTCTTTAGAGCGATTTTGAGGGTTACTTGAATAGCCACCATTCCTATAAACTATATCTACTTCTTTAAGGAGGGCATCATCAGAGTTATAAAAACCATATTTAACAACAACATCAAACTCTAAACCTTTCGCCTCTTCAACAGTATAAATTGAAGCTCCAGGGAATAGTGTTTGTGCTGT